>Ga0209797_10000318_pt1 | contig 23824 bp, 21 predicted proteins | sample DOMMetBare3Fresh_2_FD_187472 | JGI IMG/M metagenome (GOLD analysis project Ga0209797, IMG submission 187472) | Wetland sediment microbial communities from St. Louis River estuary, USA, under dissolved organic matter induced mercury methylation -... | ecosystem: Environmental > Aquatic >... | reverse complement strand
CAAAACATGGGAATTAGTGGTACACGAATTGGGCAGTCCATTAAAGGGTGATGAACTTATGAAAGAATTGTATGGGAGTGGTGCAGAACTTATGAACCGCCTCGTTCCTGGCCGCACTTTTACTGAAGATGAAGCAAGAAAAATTGTTGATGCCAAAGAAGAACGTTACCGCAGCTTGTATGGTAAACAAATAGAAATACTGGAAGGCGCCAGAGAATTTCTGGATGAAACATTAAAGCTGCAGATTCCTATGGGCATTGGCACTGCCAGCAACCAGGCCAATATTGATTTTGCATTGGATTTTCTTAACCTCCGCAGATATTTTACTGCCATTGTTGGTGCCGATGATGTACAACTCAGCAAACCACATCCCGAAACATGGCTTAAACTGGCCGAATTATTAAACACTCCGGCTTCAGATTGTATTGTGTTTGAAGATGCACCTAAAGGGGTGGAAGCTGCCCAACAGGCTGGTATGAAAGCTGTTGCTATCACAGGCCATTACAATGCAAACGATTTCAAAGACTATGAAAATGTATTAAAAATTGTTCCCGGTTTATATGCCATTTACATCACAGAATTACTTTAACTTTATCAGTCTAAAAAAACTGCATTTGAGAATACTTGCTTCCATATTCTTTCTTTCTGTTTTACTGTTCAACTGGTTTGGCTACCGGTTGCTGATGGATTATATGCAACAGAAGCAGTCGGCAGGTTTTGAATTAAAGCTGGATAATAATCAATACGATGAAAATAATCTGATAGAAGTTCGTATTCCTTTATCATTACCTTATCAGAACGATTGGGTTAATTATGAAAGAGTAGATGGAGAAATTGAGTACAACGGAACCCATTATAAATTTGTAAAACGGAAAATTGAAAATGGTGTTCTTATTTTAAAATGTATTCCAAATGAAGAAAAGGTTTTAATGGTTAATGCCCGTGAAAACTTTTTTAAACTGGTAAATGATCTTCAAGCAAAATCTTCTTCAAACCAGTCTTCAAAGAATCAACAGCATACAGCTAAATCTTTCAATTTTGATTATTGCGAAAAAACAATCGCCTGGATTTTTAATCAACCCGAAATAAAATTAAACAACGGTTCTTCTTATACAGAACAATCATTACTCTCCGTATTGATTCTTACTCCAGAACAGCCACCGGAAGCATAATGTTTTATGCCACTTTCTCATTAAACTGAACTGATGTTTCATCAGGTTCCATATTATTAAACGACTAGAAATAGAATTATGAAATATTTATTAATTACGGCAGGAATGTTTCTGTTGCTGAATGCTTGTAAACCAAAAGCTGATTATAAGATTTTTACAAACAATCCTATTTTATATAGTAAAACGGTAAAGAAGCTCAACAACATCGTACTTGAAAATAATTTTCCACCCATGATAGCTGCACGTAACTATACATATGCAAACATTGCCGCATTTGAATGTGTAGCTGCTGGAGATTCATCTTACCAAAGCCTTAGTGGTCAAATTAAACATATGCCGGCAATGCCAAAACCTGAAGCTGGTAAAAAAATTGATTTCTCCCTTGCAGCCTTGTTTGCATTTACCAAAGTTGGCAATGCTGTAACATTTCCAGAAGGAAGTATGATGGGTTATTATAATGAGTTAAAACATCTTGCAGATTCTGCAGGTATACCATCTGATGTTATGGAAAATACAATTACTTTTTCTGATTCAATTGCAAATGCTGTATTAAGATGGAGCAAAGGCGATAACTATGCTGCAACACGTGGTGCCGAAAAATTTAATGTAAAAGATGAAGAAGGAAGATGGGTGCCAACCCCACCCATGTATGCATCTGCAGTTGAACCTCATTGGGGATCTATCAGAACAATGGTGTTAGATAGTTCATCACAATTTGAAATCCCTCGTCCGCCAAAAGTTGATGTTAAAAACAAAAACAGTGTTTTTTATAAAGCCATGATGGAAGTTAAAAATACAGGCGATAGTTTAACAGATGAACAAAAGCATATTGCCGATTTCTGGGACGACAATCCTTTTACCATGCATGTAAGCGGGCATGTGATGTTTGCAACAAAAAAGTTTTCACCTCCCGGGCATTGGTTAAATATTGTTGGTATAGCAGCCAAAGAAGCAAAAGCAGATTTTAATACAACTGTAGCTGCGTTTACACAAACATCCATTGCATTTTATGATGCATTCATCAGAGGTTGGGAAGAAAAATATAAAAGCAACTATGTACGCCCCGAAACTGTAATCAATAAATATGTTGATCAGGAATGGAGACCTTATATTCAAACACCACCATTTCCTTCCTATGTTAGTGGCCATGCAACCAATTCATCTGCAGCAGCAGAATCTATGACGTACTGGTTTGGCGACAAGCTTACTTTTACTGATACTTCTTTATTGGAATTTGGAATTAAAAACAGAGTGATACATTCTTTCCGTGAAGCAGCAGCAGAAGCAGCTATGTCAAGATTATATGGTGGCATTCATTACCGGTTTGATAATGATGAAGGATTAAAAGCAGGAAAGCAAATTGGCGAACTGATTGTTCAACGTTTAAAGTTGAAAAAATAATCAGAAAAAGAAAAAGGAGACAACCATCTCCATTAAAAACAATAACAACCAAAAAGAAATAATATGAAACAATTATTAACTGTATTTATTCTGCTCATTATTTTATTTGCAGCAAAAAATACAAATGCGCAGGGCTGTGTGGCAGTAAGAAGTAATGGGGCTTCCTGTACTAGAAATTATGCCGATACAACAGGAGGAAAAGGCTGGCAACTCAATATTGGCTACCGTTATTTTCATTCTTACAAACATTTTGTAGGAACTGTAGAACAAAAAGAACGTGTAGAAGCAAAAACAGATGTACGAAACTGGCAACATGCAATGGATCTTACCTTAGTACGTAACCTCAACAATCGCTGGTCATTATCAATGAACCTGCCAATCATTTCCAATCTTCGTTCTTCAAAATATGAGCATTATGGAAATACTAATACCAGCCCCAATGCAAGAAACAGCACCAGATCATTTGGAATTGGTGACACTAGATTTGCAGTATCAAGATGGATGCTGAATCCATTATTGTCACCAAAAGGAAATATTCAATTAGGCTTAGGTATAAAATTACCTACCGGAGATTATAATTACCAGGACTTCTTTAGGAAAAATGATTCAACAAAAATTTTAGGACCTGTTGATCAATCTATTCAATTAGGCGATGGTGGTACTGGCATTTCAGTTGAAGCAAATGCATATTATATTTTTTCACACATAGTAAGTGTATATGGTAATTTTTATTATCTCATCAATCCAAGAGAACAAAACGGTGTATCCACTTCAAGAGGGGCAGCACCTTCTGCTACAAGTATTGCCTATGGTTCAAGTGTAATGAGTGTACCTGATCAGTATATGGTGAGAGCTGGCGGGAATTTTATGTTTGGAAAGTTTTCTTTATCTGCAGGTGGCCGTATAGAGTGTATACCTGTTCATGATTTAATTGGAGGCAGCAGTGGTTTCAGAAGACCGGGTATTATTATTGGAGCAGAGCCTGGTGTTTCTTATCAAATGAAAAAAGTAAATCTTTTTGCAACTGCACCGGTTTGGGTTGTTCGTAACAGAACACAAAGTGTTCCTGATAAAGTACGAACAAAATTAACAGGCGTGTATGCACAAGGCGATGCCGCATTTTCTGACTATACCATTAACATTGGTTGCAGTATTAAGTTTTAACTGTATTATCAGTTTGAATAAGCAGAATTATTTATAACAACCAAATGAAATCCAATGAAACAATACAAAAAAATCAAAATACTCATATTGTTAATTTTTTTGTTGGCAGGCGGGCAAGCCTTTGCCCAAACAGACATTGATGCTATTATGATGGAAAAAAACGCTTTTTGTGCAGGCGCCATGTATTCATATAGTGGATGGAGCAATTATTGGGAAGGAACAAAAAAAAGAAATAATGCAAACCTGGGTACAGTTACTACTCAAATGATTGGCATCATGGGAAACTATGGTGTAGCAAAAAACCTGAATGCGCTTTTTAATATTCCTTATGTATTTACAAAAGCCAGCGCCGGTACATTAAAAGGTCAGCAAGGATTACAGGACCTGAGTTTGATGTTGAAGTATCGTCCAATCAACAAAAAAATACACAATGCAAGATTAGCTGTTTATGGAATTGCAGGAGGATCTGTTCCGCTTAATAATTATGTTGCGGATTTTTTACCCTTGTCAATTGGTTTACAAAGCCGCACTGCAATGGCAAGATTAATGGTTGATTATTATTACAACAGTAAATGGTTTGCAACAGCATCGGCTACTTATGTCTTTCGGAGTAATATCAAACTTGATCGTAATTCTTATTACACAGATCATTTAATTCTTTCCAATGAAGTGGAAATGCCCAATGCAACCAGTTTTAATATACGTGCCGGTTACAGAACACAGTGGTTAATTGCAGAAGCTGTGCTAAACAACTGGACAACTCAGGGTGGTTTTGATATTTCTCAAAACAACATGCCTTTTCCAAGTAACAGAATGAATGCAACCTCATTGGGAGTGAATATCAAATATGTGTTTAAGAAAATTCCACAGCTATCATTAAATGGCGGAGCAAACAATGTTATTGCCGGAAGAAATGTAGGCCAGTCTTTCAATGCAAACGGAGCTGTTTTTTATGTGTTTGATTTAAATAAAAAGGAGAAGAAAGAAAAAAAGTAATCACAAACAAAAACAAAACACATGAAACTGAATATAAAACCGATTTATATCTTTTTGATATTATTCATTACAGGAATTGTTTCCTGTAAAAAAGAAATTATTGAGCATACACAAAACATACCGGAATTAAACCCGATAAATACAGATGCCAATGCAGGAACATGGAAACCAATCTTATTAACTGCTCCTGACGAATTTGCTGTTGCTGCTCCTGGCACAACAAACACTCCTGCATATACAGCAGAGATTAATGAGATCAAGAGTTGGCAGGAAAATCTTACAAATGATCAGCGAAATAAAATTAAATGGTGGGGTGCAGGTGCTGTGTTACGCTGGAATGAAATTATAAGAGGCCTGGTAGCAAAATATAATTTACCTCCTTATCAAAATCCGGATGGAACGTATCCTATACCCGATGCAAATAATCCATTTGCCAATCCGCAGTTTCCATTTGCCAATCCTCCTTATGCTGCACGGGCATATGCCTATGTTAGTGCTGCACAGTATGATGCTTTGGTAGCTGCATGGTTTTATAAGAAACAATATAATCGGTTAGCCCCTTATAAAATTAATAATACTGTAACCTCATTGTTACCACAATCCGATCTTCCTTCTTACCCGAGTGAAGATGCAATAGTAGCAGGTGTAATGGTGGAGATGCTTAAATTATTTTTTCCAACAGAGCAATCTTACATTCAGCAAATGGCTACTGAACACAAACAGGCAAGATTAATGGCTGGCGCCAATGTACGGAGTGATTTAGAAGCAGGCGAAGCATTGGGCAAACTGGTAGCACAAAAATTTGTAACACGAGCAAGAGGCGACAGAGCAGGAGCAGCTGTTGGCAATGCTGCATTATGGCAACAATTGGAAACACAAACAGCAGCAACAGGTGAAATGCCTTGGATCAGCCAGGAATCACCAAAACGTCCGCCCATGTTACCACTATTTGGAAGAGTGAAAACCTGGTTGTTTGATTCATTAACCATGGTAACTACTTTACGTCCATTACCGCCACCTTCAACAAAATCTGATCAGTTTAAAAAAGAAACAGAAGAAGTTTTGAGTTTCAGTAAAAATATTACAAGAGATCAGATCCGTATTGTTCATTTCTGGGCAGATGGCGTTGCAACTGCAACTCCACCTGGTCATTGGAATGCAATTGCAGCTGATGATTTTATTTCACAACATTTCAGTGAAGTACGTTGGGCAAGAAATTTTGCATTACTTAATATGAGTTTGATGGATGCAGCCATTGCCTGCTGGGATGCAAAATATTTTTATTTTAACCCAAGACCATCACAGGTAAATCCTTCAATAAAAACAACAACAGGGTTACCCAACTTTCCAGCTTATACAAGTGGCCACTCTACGTTTAGCGGTGCAGCTTCAACCATATTGGGCCATATTATTCCTGCAAGGAAAAATGCATACGAGGCGATGGCATCAGAAGCTTCTTTATCAAGGTTGTATGGAGCTATCCATTATCGCAGTGATTGTGAACAGGGTCTAATCTGTGGGCAAAAAGTAGGTGGATATGCAATTGTAAAAGCAAGAGCCGATGGTGCTGAATAAATAATATCTTTTTTATAGTGTATCAGTAGTAGTTTAATAAACCTCTTTCGAATTAACGAAAGAGGTTTTATTTTTTGTGTGAAGGTTAAAAGCAGCATTCTTTTTGCAAAATAAAAAAAGAGAAAAAACGATTTTTTATAGAGATATCGTTTTGGCATTTAAAGGTTATCTGGTATATTTAAAAGATACAATACCAAGCCATGACCAATTTCAGAATTAAACTTTCTCTTTTTCTCAATTACTTTGTTTTTGCCATTTTACTTAACAGCGTAGGTACTGTTATTCTGCAGGTACAGAATAATTTTGATATCTCTAAAGGTTCAGCCAGTATACTGGAAGCATTTAAAGATTTAAGTATCGCAGTCACTTCTTTTTTAATTGCATCCTATGTAAATAAAATCGGGTATAAGAAAACAATGCTCATTGCATTGGCATTGATTTCTGTGATGTGCCTCATTATACCATCTGTCAATAGTTTTTTAATGACAAAACTTTTATTTGCATCTGCAGGTGTTGGTTTTGCTTTAATTAAAGTAAGTGTGTTTGCTACAATTGGGTTGGTAACCAAATCAAAAAACGAGCATTTAAGTTTAATGAATTTTCTCGAATCGTTTTTTATGGTTGGAATATTGACAGGTTATTTTCTTTTTGGGTCGTTTGTAGATAATGCCAATCCAAAATCAACTACCTGGTTTAATGCCTATTATATTCTTGGGGCTCTTGCCATTACTGCGTTCATTCTTTTATTAACTACTACATTAGATGAATCGAGCATTCAAAAAGCAGAACAAACAAAAACCTTTTCCGATGATTTTGTAGAAATGCTGAAACTTATATTACTACCGCTGGTATTGGTTTTTATATTCAGTGCATTTTTTTATGTATTGATTGAACAAAGCATCATGAGCTGGTTGCCTACATTTAATAATGATGTTTTGAAACTTTCAACCAGTTTAAGTATTCAGATGGCCAGTATTTTATCAGCATCCATTGCATTGGGCCGTTTCTTAGCCGGATTGGTTTTAAGAAAACTGGATTGGTTAACAGTATTAGTTACCTGTTTGGTTTGTGCAGCAGCATTGGTTTTACTCACAGTTCCTTTAACAAAAAACATAACAGGTATAGCAGTTACAAGCCTGGCGGATATTCCGCTTGTTGCATTTTTATTTCCACTCATTGGTTTATTTCTGGCGCCTATTTACCCCGCTATTAATTCAGTTATTTTAAGTAATCTACCTGCACACAAACATGGATCCATGTCTGGTCTCATTGTTGTGTTTTCTGCATTGGGAGGAACAACCGGTTCAATTATTACCGGACATGTATTTGATGCATATGGCGGGCAAACGGCATTTTATTTTTCATTAATACCTATCAGTATTCTTATAGTCCTGTTAGTAATTTTTAAACGATTACAGCCAAAGACAGGGATTGTTGAAATTAAAACTACAGGAGGGCATTAATAGTGGCACAGAAAGAAATATTTGAATTGAGTCCTTTGTTTGAAGAGGTACAGGTGAACCGTGTATTTCATGATGGGAAAACATTTGTTGATTGTATTCCAAAAGAGTCAACTGAAATTATTCTGCAGCAATATTTACAACAAAAGAATGCTGCAGGTTTTGATTTAAAAAAGTTTGTACTTACGTACTTTGATTTACCTCAATTGATTACTGAAGAATTTCATTCAGATTCAGAACAAAACATAAAAGAACATATTCATCATTTATGGAAAGTACTTACACGAAACCCCGATGAAAAAAAGGGATCATTAATTCCACTACCCAATTCATACATTGTTCCGGGTGGCCGTTTTGGTGAAGTGTATTACTGGGATAGTTATTTTACCATGCTTGGTTTACAGGTATCGGGCATGTATGAGATGATTGAAAACATGGTAAACAATTTTTCTCATTTAATTCATACCATTGGGTTTATTCCTAATGGCAACCGTACTTATTACCTTGGCCGGTCTCAACCTCCATTCTTTTCAGTAATGGTAAAATTGCTTGAGGCAGTTAATGGGAAGCAGACACTTCCAGCTTATCTAAACTCTTTGGAAAAGGAATATCAGTTTTGGATGAAGGGAGTTAATGGTTTAAGCGAAACGGTTAATGCTTCACTTCATGTTGTAAGAATGAAAGATGGGGAATTGCTGAATCGCTACTGGGATGATAACAATACGGCCAGACCAGAATCTTACATGGAAGATGTGGAATTATCACACAACACAAAACAATCGCCTGAAATTTTATTCCGCCATTTAAGAGCAGGGGCAGAGTCGGGTTGGGATTATAGCTGCAGATGGTTTAAAGACGGGCATTCGTTTGCAACCATTCATACAACAGAGATTGTACCTGTTGATTTAAATTGTTTAATGTTTCATTTAGAAGAAACAATTGCAGAAGCATATATAATAAGTGGGAATGAAAATAAAGCTGAAGAGTATAATGTACTTGCTGAAAAAAGAAAACTGGCCATTCACAAATATTGCTGGAATCATGCAATGGGTTTTTATATTGATTATGATTTTATAAAAGGGGAAGCAAAACAAATAAAAACATTAGCTGCTGTAACTCCTTTGTTTTTCAACATTGCAACACAGGATCAGGCAGATGCAATTGCTACCGAAATTGAAATAGAATTTCTAAAGCCGGGCGGGCTTGTTACAACACTTCAACAAACCGGGCAACAGTGGGATGCACCTAATGGATGGGCTCCTTTACAATGGATGGCTATTGTTGGATTGGAAAATTATGGACATAATCTTTTAGCTGAAAAAATTGCCATACGATGGATAAAGTTGAATACAGATGTATTTAAACGAACAGGTAAACTCATGGAAAAATATAATGTGGTTGATACACATCTTGATGCCGGTGGTGGTGAATATCCCGGCCAGGATGGCTTTGGCTGGACCAATGGAGTGTTACTTGCGTTGATGAAGAAGTTTGAGAAATTGTGAAATGATAGAGGAAGTGTAAGTTTAAATGAAAGATTTATTTACGGTAGCTTGGTTTTTTTAACCAATAACACAATCAGAGTTTCGTCATTTCGACGAAGGAGAAATCCCATTAGTTTAATGCATCTTAAAATAAAATAAGATAGCCTGTAAATTACTTCTTAATATTTTCAGTTTAAATTTCAGGAGATGTCTCGTTCCTCGACATGACGGCTGTTTAATTGGTTAGTACATTCTGATTGTGGAGTGCGTCATTTCTACGAAGGAGAAATCTCTATAAAGTAAAACAGCTGAAAATAAACTAAGTGAGGATAGGTCTTACTTTTTCATGTTGCAGAATAAATTTCAGGAGCTTTCTCGTTCCTCGACATGACGGCAGATTGAGTTTCTTTAATCAATGCGAATTACCATTTTTCTATCTCTTCCCAAAGATCAATCCAGTTAGGATTCATTACAGAAATTAATTCATCTTTTTTCTTTCTGCTCCATTTCTTTATTTCTTTTTCCCGGGAAATCGCTTCTTCTATTCTTCCGAAATTTTCATAGTAAACACAAATTGAACAATTATACCTATCTGTAAAGCTTTCTTTGAAATAATGATCTTTATGTTGAATAATCCGGGTTCTTAAATCAGAAGTAACACCAATGTAAACAACGGTTCTTAACCGATTAGTCATTATGTAAACACTTCCTCCATGTTCCATAAATCTGTAAGTATAAAATAGCAGTAACTATAAAAATTCAACAATTCTCATCACCCTTCCAGCAAATAAAAACCATACGGAGGGATAACCAGAAATTCATGATCATCACCAACAGTTAATGTTTGCTCACTCCAGTGATCATATAACTCTGCAGGTGGATTCCCTTTTTCTTTAAATGCATACCATGTAAGGTAAGCAACTTCATGGCTGAAATTAAATACACAAAATAATCGTTGATTATTACGATATCGAATATAGGAAGCAACATGAATATTATGCGGGGTTAACCATATCAGATTACTATAATCAGCAACAGCAGGAATTTGTTTTCGGATGCTTAATAGTTTTTTTGTTGAGTTGAATATTTGTTGCTCAACGGTTCCTTCCTGCTTTCTTAAATTGTTTTTGTTCCAGTCAATAACTGGCCGGTGCATCCATCGGTTATCGTAACTTTTACCTTCATCCTGCAAATAAGAATAGTCATTGGTATAACCCGCTTCATCACCATAAAATAACATAGGCACGCCACCAAGAAAAAAACTATGTGCCTGCATCATTAATATTTTTTGAACAGACAAATCAATAGCATCCTGATCCTTATTGTTGATCGCTTTTTCCAGTCCGCATAACGATGCAAGCGAACCACTGATTCTTGCATCACCGGTTTTAGGATTACTGCTGAACAAAGCGCCTGTAGCAGGAGATCCCGGATATGAACCAGAATAATAATCTTTAATAAATTTTCGGTGCTCAAAAGAATTATAGCCAGCCTTTGTAATCATTTCATCATCATATCCCAGTCCAATATCATCATGACAGCGTGTATAGGTAATCCAAGTTGTACCAAATGGTTTTTGTAAAATATCATGCTGTGCTGCAAGCATCACTTTTGTATCACCTGTTGCAAGCATATCCCATTGCAGTGCCATATGTGTTGCGTTATAGGCAAAGTCACACTCACGTGCTGTGAATTGTTCAGTACCAAAATATTTCATGATTTCTTTAGGAGCAACTATGGCTTCACCTAATAATGCCATACCCGGTGTTGCTACCTGAACACATTGTTTAATTAAACGCAAAATAACATGTGCCTGAGGAAGGTTTTGACAAGTGGTTCCTAATTGTTTCCAGATAAATGCAGGAGCATCAATACGAAGTACATCAACGCCAAGATTTGCATAAAAGAAAATCGTATCGAGCATTTCAATAAATACTCTTGGGTTTGTATAGTTAAGATCCCACTGGTAATCATGAAAAACAGTCATTACCCATTTATTACATTCTGGTATGAAAGTAAAGTTGCCTGGTGAACTTTCAGGAAAAATTTCCGGCATTGATTTATCATACTCATCGGGTAAGCTTCTGTTGTTAAAGAAATAAAAATAGTCCTGATATTTTTTATCACCCTGTTTTGCTTTTTGTGCCCACTCATGATGATGTGATGTGTGGTTCAATACAATATCCAGCATTAAATACATGCCATTCTTCTGCATTGCTTTTTGTAACTGCTCAAGATCATTCAATGATCCGAAACGTTCATCTACTTTTCTGAAGTTGGAAACCGCATAACCACCATCGCTTTCATTAAGCGGACTTTCAAACATAGGCATCAGGTGTAAAAAGTTTACTCCCAATTCTTCAAAATAATCAAGCTTTGTTTTTAATGTTTTCAGGTTTCCGCAAAAACGATCAACATACAAACTCATTCCGTTTATTTCATTGCTGAGGAACCAATGATTTTTTTCAATTTTTTCCTGGTCTCTTTTTTTTAATTGTTCAGACCTTTTTTTGTAAGCCGAAATAATGGTTTCAGTTACCTCGTGGAAAAGTGTTTCAGCTTCGGGGTGATGTTCATACAACTGCAGGTATAGCTCAAAAATGGCACTGGTATTAGCAAGGAAACGGGTATAAAATAAATTATCCTTTCCTACCAAATCTATCTGGTGATTTTTAAGAAGACTATTGATATGTTCATGAACACCGAAAGTATACATCTGATAATTAATTTAAAATGTCTTTACTTAAGTGTTTAAATGCTTCCATTGCTCCCATGTATTCACAGGTTTTTGCTCCAGCTTTATTACTGTTGTAGATGATTTTTTCCCATTCTTCAATATTTGGAAAATTATTACCGGCACTAAACTGCTCATTTAATTGATATAATACAGCTCCAACAAATGCATCACCGGCCCCTGTAGTATCAACGGGTGTAATGGAAATACTTGGAATCAGTTTTGTTTGCTGGCCTTCTCTTAATAAGGTTCCGGTTTTACCAAGTGTTATAGCAAAAACAGCATTTGTTTTTTGCATAAACACAGATGCTGCAGCTTCTACTGTTGAAGTTTCTGTTAACATCATAGCTTCTTCATCACTTACTTTAAAAAAGTTACAACTCTCAAGAAATACCCAACTCTGATGAATGAAACTTTGAAGATTATTCTGAAACAGCAAATGTCTGTAGTTGGGGTCAAAACATACAAACAACTTTTTCTCTACACATTTCTGCAGTAAACTGAGATAGGCAAGTTGTAAAGGGCCGGGCAAAAATCCTGTTGCTGAACCAAAATGAACAATAGAATATTCATCAAGGTTAATGGCTTCAATATCTTTTTCACTCAATTGACCATCGGCACCACGGTTAAAATAAAAGTCTCTTTCACCATCTTCCATCAATGAAACAAAAGCGAAGGTTGTAAAGAATTTGGCATCCTGTAACATCCAATTTGTATTTACACCAAAACTTTTCATTACATCAATGAGGTGCTTTCCAAACGGATCAACACCAACTTTTGCTGCAAGATCAACGTTGCCACCTAAAGCAGCAATTGCAGCGGCCACATTAGTAGGAGCACCACCCGGCTTCTTTAAAAAATTTTCACCGTCACTTAATGCTTTGCCTTTATCTGTACAAATCATATCAATGAGCGCTTCTCCTATACAAAGAATTTTAGTCATAGTGTTTTTTTCGTTTTATAAAATCTAATTAACTCCTATTGCTTAATAATCAATTTTTAAATTGAACATCTTTTACCATGATGCCGTTATACGGATAATAGTCAATTATATAACTCATAAACAATTGCCTCATATGGTTGTAATATTCCGTTTACAGAAGGAGTTTTATAATTACTGATTAATGTTTTTGCTTTACTTATATCTATGCCGGTTTTAACAGTAACCGGTTGGCTTCTGAAATTCAATAGTATCAGCATTTTCTTTCCATTGAGCTCTCTTGTGTATGCAAATACATCAGGATTGTTTTTATCAATGGAAGTAAACTTTCCGTAAACCAATACTTCGTTTTCTTTTCTTAGCTTAACCATTTTTTTTAAATAATTCAGGCAACTGTTTTCATCTTTTTCCTGAGCCGAAACATTTATATATTTATAGTTCGGGTTTATTTTCAACCAAGGTGTGCCAGATGTAAACCCAGCATTTATACTGCTATCCCATTGCATAGGTGTACGTCCATTATCCCGACAGCTGAATTTTATGAACTCCATATACTTCTTTAAATCACCTCCAATATTTTTCTGATGCTGGTATTCGTTTAAAGTAGGCATATCCTTATAATCTTCAATTTTTTCAAATCCTGCATTGGTCATGCCCAATTCATCGCCATAATAATAATATGGTGTGCCACGCATACTCAATAAAAATGTGGTTAACATTTTAGAAGAAACGTCTCTGAATTCAGAGCTATCATTACCAAAGCGGCTTACCAACCTTGCTTGATCATGATTAGCAAGAACAATGGATAGCCATCCCTTACTGGCAAATGCACTATCCCATTTACTAAACACTTCTTTAAAATGCAATACACTATAACCTTCGGGTTTGGCAATATCAATGGCTTCAAAAGCATAGGCCATGTTTAATTCATTACGATCTGCATCAACTAATGCATGTGCATCTTCAAATGTATTACCAGCTCCTTCAGCCACACTCATTACATCAAATTTGCTAAAAACTTCCCTGTTCATCTCTTTTAAATAATCATGTAAATGAGGACCCATTGCATAATACTTTACAAAATCTTTTTCAAAACCTTTTGGAAAAGCAGGAAACAGGGTATCCTTTGCAGCAAACTGAAAGGCATCTAAGCGAAAACCATCAACACCTTTCTTAGCCCAAAAAATCATCATATCATAAATTTCATGTCTCACTTTTGGGTTTTCCCAATTCAGATCGGGTTGCTTTTGTGAAAAATAATGTAAATAATAGGCGTTGGTAAGTGAATCATATTTCCATGCATCATGATTTACATCAAATAAACTATACCTATAGGGTGGTTTCCCTTTTTCTGCATTCCACCAATGATAATAATTGCGGTAAGGGTTATCACGGCTGCTTCTGCTTTGCTTAAACCATTCATGTTCATCGCTGCTGTGGTTTACAACAATATCCATTACGAGTTTAATGTTTCGATCATGCATGCCTTTAAGCAACACATCAAAATCCTGCATCGTGCCGAAATCTTTCATAATGTTTCGGTAATCACTTACATCATATCCATTATCATCATTAGGCGAACTGTAAATCGGGTTGAGCCAAACAGCATCAATACCCAGGCTTTTTATATAATCCAGTTTTGAAAGAATGCCATTCAGATCACCTACACCATCACCATCACTGTCTTTAAAACTGCGTGGATAAATTTGATAAACAACAGCTTCTTTCCACCACTTCTTATCAATAGATGAATCAGTTGTTTGCTCTTTCGGTTTTGTTTTACACGAAACAAACAACAATACCATTGAAAACAATAAAAATAAAAGTTGAGTATTCACTTTCATAAAAGCTGAATTTAATGTCCTCCACCACCTATCATACTAATTTCGCCTGATGGTTTATCGCTTTTTATTAAAAGAGTTAATAATGCAGCTATTAATAAAAAGATACCTGCAAATGCAATGGCATTACCTGAATTGTTATTTAAAAAATGTTTTAAGATGAATCCAAAAGTTGTGGTTTGTATAAACATGGGTATTACAATCATCATATTTATAATGCCCATATAAACGCCATATCTTTCTTTTGGAATTTTACTTACTACTATTAAGTAGGGTATGCCCATCATACTGGCCCATCCAATTCCAAAACCGGTAATGGCAGGGAATAGTAAATATTTATTTTCAATAAATGGAAAAGCAAGTAATCCTATGCCTGCTAAAACCAAACAACTAAAATGCACCAGCTTGGGTGAATATTTTTTTGCAAACCAAACTAATCCAAACGCACAAAGAAAAGTTACAATGTTATACCATCCGTTTACAAGACCTGTCCAGCTTACTGCTTGTTCATAAAGATCCGGGTTAGATGAAGGGGAGGTATGCCAAACAGATTGTGCAATACTTTTAGATGAATTTTGCCAATAACAAAACAAGGCATACCACTGAAATAAATAAACCAATGCCAGTTGCCACATTACTTTAGGCATATTTAAAATGGCATCTATGATTTCAATATTCTGTGCAAATAGTATTTTAATTGTTGGATGTTGCTCTGCATAATTTAAAAACCTGCGGTATAATCCTTTTGAAAAAATGGAAGGAATAATTAAGAGTACCAACACGAGGTAGGCTACAACGGTAGTAAGTATTGATAAGAAAAACTGTATTGCCGGATGAGGCATTCCTTTATTTTTCTCTCTTAAAGCAGTTAACTCGTTTTCTGATGGCGGAATTTCAGGTGTACTGCGGATGCTCCACCATATTGAACCTATTGAACAAACAGCGCCTAAAAAAAAGGATGCAAAAACCCAGGTGGGAAGTTTTCCGGTTTTGCCAATAAAAATCATTGGAAAAATAAATAAGGAAACATTTGCCAATGTTTGTCCGAAGCCTGTGAAAAAGCTTTGAGCCTGAAAACCCGTTGGCTGTTGCGTGGCATCTAATTTATCAGCAATAAAAGCCCGGTAAGGTTCCATAGCTGTATTATTACCTGCATCTAATATCCATAATAATCCAACAGCCATCCATAAAGCACTGCTGAATGGAAAAAGAAATAAAGCAATACTGCAAACCATCGCACCAATAAAAAAATACGGTGTTCTTCTTCCAAACCGGGGGTGCCATGTTTTATCACTCAGTGCACCAATAATAGGCTGGATGATTAATCCTGTTAGCGGACCTGCTAAATTTAAAATAGGAATATCATCGGGGCTTGCACCTAAAAAATCATAGATAGGATTTACTGCACTTTGCTGTAAACCAAAACTATATTGAATGCCGAAAAAGCCAACATTCATATTAATAATCTGCCAAAAACTTAAATGAGGTTTAGTTATAGACATGTGCAGTTTTTGATTGGTTGTTTGATTGAAAATAAAACACTGCACCCGGCAGCAGCAATGATTATGAAGATAACATTTGTCTTTTAATGAATCAACTATGCAAACGGTTGATGTGGGCAAAAAATAATCCTATGATCTTACATCCAACACATCCCTTAAACCATTGCCCAATAAATTAAATGCAAGTACCAAAAGCATAATGGCAATTCCCGGGGCAACGGCCAACATGGGATTGTTGGTGATGATGAAATTGTAGTTTTCTTTAATCATTAAACCCCAGCTTGGTTGAGGTGGCTGCACTCCCACGCCAAGGAAACTTAATCCTGCTTCAATTACAATAGCACTTGCAAAATTGCTGGCAGCTATAACAATAACAGGTCCCATTACATTGGGTAATATATGTTTAAAGATGATTCTTGCATTTGAAAAACCCATTGCTTTGGTTGCTTCTATATAGTTTAGTTCACGCAAGCTGAGAACCTGGCCACGAATAAGCCTGGCCACATTTACCCAAAGCGTAAGACCAACTGCAAGAAATACCTGCCAGAAACCTTTTCCTAAGGCTAAGGTGATTGCAAACACTAACAATAAAGTAGGAATACTCCACACAACATTGATGAGCCACAAAATCAGTTCATCTACCCATCCACGAAAATAACCGGCAACAGCGCCAAGAAAAATTCCAACAGTAAGAGAAATAACAACCGCAATTAATCCTACACTTAAACTTACACGTACACCAACAATGAGTCGGCTTAATATATCTCTTCCGAATTTATCAGTACCCAACCAGAATGTTTTAGTGATGATAGGATTTTCTGATTTTTTATTAAGTGTGAAAGTCATTGGTTCAGTTACTCCATCATCAACAAATTTTTCTACAGTATATACATTTCCGTTTTGTTTGTATGATGTAACAGGGATGTATTGATAGCGATCTTCTTTACCAAAAAACAAGGTATTTAAAAAGGAAGCAGAAGATTGATTTTCTTTTTCAATTCTGATAAACTGTTGTATAAACCCCGGCTTCTTTGCTGCTATTTCAACAATAATCCGGTTTGCATCGGGTGTAGAATCAGGAGCAATGATATAAGCGAATACAGCAATGATTAATGCCAATAAAATAATCAGCAAACCAAAAACAGCACCTTTGTTGCGGCGAAGTTTTTTCCAGAATGTTTTGATGAAAGAATATTCTGTGTTTGGCATGCCCCCATCCCCTAAAGGGGAGTTATTATGTTAATAAAAAAATTGAAGCTAACTAATTAATTTAAAAACTCTAATCTGTTTTGATAACATGATTGCATAATACTTAAATAAAAATATTTGAGTGAGTTGACTTGCCCCCCTTTAGGGGATGGGGGCCTCACTTCACCCTCCTCCCTTTCCACTCATAGCTTCCAAACTTTCCCAACCATCCTGCAATTACTGTATATACAATATGAAAAGGCTGTGCCAATGGAAACCACAGTAACAGTTGTTCTTTTTGAAAGAAGGAAGCAACCGGAGTTAAAAACAACAGTTCAACAATTGTTTTAAACAATAAACTTCCTGCAAGTAATATCCATAAGTTCTGATTAAAAAATCCACCTGCAAAAAGAATAAGTAAAAAAACATTCAGCAAATAAACAAGGAGTAATACCCCAAAGATTCGTTTATCATCATATTTATCTGCTTTGCTGGCCCAGCGTATACGCTGTTTAAAAAATTCAGCAACAGTTTCAACAGGAGCTGTGTAAACAATACTGTCAAATGCTTTGCAATAATGAATGCTGTTGGGGAATTGTTTAAAAATTTTATACATCAGCAGCATATCATCGCCACTGGCTATATGATCAGCATCTTTAAAACCATCTACTTTATAAAATGCATCACGGCTGTAACATAGGTTTGCGCCATTGCACATACTATGAAAACCGGCAGCAACACTGGCTCCTGTGATTCCCTGTAAACTTAAAAAATCAAGCGACTGAAATAATTTAATAAAAGAAGTTTCTTCTTTCATGGCAACAGGCGCTGCAATAAAATGCGTATTTTTTTGTTCAATGATGAATGCAAAGTTTCTCAACCAGTTTTCAGGAACAACACAATCAGCATCAGTTGTAACAATATATTTTTCTGTTGCCTGTTCAATCCCGTATTCAATAGCCTTCTTTTTATAGGAATTGATTTTTTCTTTCACCACTTCTTTTAGCTGTAATACTTTTACTCCTTTTAATTCTGAAGCAACAGAAATAGTTGCATCTTCACTAAAATCATCAATCACAATTATTTCATACAAATGTTGAGGATAGTTTAATTGTTGAACAGATTGTAGGCAGCTGGCAATATTTTTTTCTTCATTACGTGCAGGAATTAAAATACTGAATGATGTGATTGGCTGAAAATCTGCAGGAGGTTTAGTAACCGCAAGTTTCTTCCACCAATGTTTATACAACAAAAGCAAGATAGTATAAGGCACAAATAAAAGAAATGTAAGAAGCAGCCAGAGCATAGGTGCAAAATAATCATTCATCGTTCAGAAAAGAAATTATAGCTGCCGCATGTTTTTCTTTTAGTAATAAATGCCCTGTTTGCAGTTCATGCACATGAATCCATTCTTCAGCTCCTTTTTGAAAAACATACCCGTGTTTGGAAAGAATAATACGATCGTAAGCTCCAAATACAAGATGAAGGGGAATCTTATTTTCTGCAAGTACTTTTTTAACATGTGGCAAATCTGGTCTGAACTTTCGCATGGTTGTCCAGATACGGTATAAATCAGTCCTTATTTTTTCATCATCAATATAATGATGTACATATTTAGCTACACTGCTGTTTACCCATTTCATCCGGTTCATCATGTTAACAATCCAGGCAAACCATTGAGGAAACCGCATGGTGTATTTAAACAAACCGTTACCCAGCCAGGTTTGTGTAGCCAACCAATACCAGGCGCTTACTGTTAATCCATCAGGCGCAAGCAATACCGCTTTCTCAATTTTATGAGGAATGCGTTCAAGTAAACTCAAGCCAATTCTACCACCCATACTGTAACAAAGTAAGTGGATGCGCTGGGTATTAAAATCAGGAATGATCAGACTCATTAATTCTATTAAACTTTTTATCGGGAAGGTGAGTTTGTTTTGCCATAGAGTGTGCCCATGCATGGGCATATCAAGCGCATAAACAGTAAAATCCTGTTCTACATATTTTTCAATAAAGGAAAAGGTATCAGCATTTTCACCAAAACCATGCAAACAAACCAATATTTTATTTCCATTACCATATTTGAGATAAGAGAATTGTGATTGTTGATATGAAATGTATTTTCGTTCCAAAAAAGTTAAGTAAGCTAAATTAAAATTAAAAAACACAATCTACCGCATTGTAACTGTATCAAAAAGTAGATTTGCAGGTTCAAATGGCCCGTCGTAAACGAAAACCATCATATTATCTTCCCTGGATAATCATTGCTGTTGTTTTAGCAGCAGGTGTCTTTCTATATGTACGAAACTGGCTACTTGAAAGAGAAGCAACCAGGGTTCGTTATAAAGAGTTTGGGATTTCTATCCCCACTAACTATTCTGTTCATGGAATTGATGTAAGCCGTTACCAGCAGGTGATTAACTGGGATATGGTAAAGGCAATGAACATTCAGGATGTACAACTTCGTTTTGCATTTATAAAAGCAACAGAAGGAAACGAAACAACAGATTCCTATTTCAGAAAAAACTGGAGAAATGCAAAAGAAGCGGGTATGATTCGTGGGGCTTATCATTTTTTTGTAGCAACCAGGGATGGAACTATGCAGGCAAGAAACTTTGTATCTACAGTAAAACTGGAAAGTGGTGATTTGCCACCGGTTTTAGATATTGAACAAACCTATGGAGTAAGTAAAACCTTATTGCAGCAACGTGTTAAAGCTTTTTTGTATGCAGCAGAATTAGCCTATGGCATTAAACCAATCATATATACTAATGCAGATTTTTACCAGTTTTATTTAAGCGGCGAGTTTGATGATTATCCATTGTGGGTAGCACATTATTTAAGGCCCGTTGAGCCTCGTATAAACAGAAACTGGCATTTCTGGCAACATAGCGAAAGTGGCCATGTAAATGGTATAAAAGGGAAGGTTGATTTTAATGTTTTTAACGGCGACAGTACTGAATTAGCAAACCTGTTATTGAAATAATTACATTTGTAAATAAGTTAAAAAATTAATGATATGAAAAAACTTCTGGCAATCACTTTCTTCTCTTTTTTAATATTTGTTTCAAAGGCACAAAACAAAACGGCCAACAGCAATGAATATAAAACGGCTATTGGTATTAAACTATGGGATGGTGCAGGTTTAAACCTTAAAACGTTTCTTACCGATAAAACAGCTCTTGAATTTATTGGTTTCTTTAATAAAAACGGGACACGAATTACAGGTTTATATGAAATACATGGGGATTTAAATACCGAAGGAAATTTAAGATGGTATTTTGGTTTTGGCGGACATGCCAGTTTATATAAAAATGTAAAAGGCGGTGGTGTTGATGGTGTATTGGGTATGGATTATAAATTCAGCAACATGCCGTTGAACCTGGCACTCGACTGGCAGCCAAGTGTTGAAATAGGTGTAGGCTCATTAAATGGTTTTGTAGGAAGTTATGGGGGCTTTGCCATTCGTTATACTTTATAAAGTAAACTTATTTTTTAAAAAGCTGTTGTACCATAGTGCAGCAGCTTTTTTGTTACTTTTAATTTTCAATCTTTCAGCTTATGAGTGAAATGGAACCCGAAGTGCAGGATTTTTTAAAACGGATAGTACAAACCATTTCGGTAAGTATGCTGTTTTTTTTATTTCACATGACCGCCGGTATTTATTTTAACTGGGCTTTTTTTGAAGGCACTCCAAACATTGGAAATATCATTTACTATTTTGTTTTTATCATTTCACTTGCAGGCTTAATTTATTTTTATTATTGGTTGTGGAAAGGGAAGATGTGAAGAAGATGGGAGTGTTTCAAAAGAAACTGTTGAGAAATATTTTTGTTGCCGGCTTTAGTAATACAATTAAACTTTTGTTGTGTCACTCCCGTCCGAACGGTATTCAGCCGGGCGTGCACTTGTACTGTTACTCTTTACGCAGCAATTTAATAACAAGAGAATACGCAAAAATGTAATTTCAATTTAATAATACAATATGAAACAAATAGTTTTCTTTTTGTGCTTACTTTTTTTCAGTGGCTCTGTTACTGCACAATCAAAAGATACACTTTCTTCTAACGAACAAAACCTGGCTCGCATTTTTGGCGTATTGTTTAAAACAGGAATTAAAGAAGCAGTTAAAAGTCAACGTACAGATGGCAATTCCAAAACTGTAATAGGAAACGCAGCAAAGGAAGTTGTAAAAATTACAGCTCGCCGTAGCGCTGAGCAATTGATAAAAGAGGGTATAAACGGAAAGAATATTTTGCAGTTGCCAAACATGATCACCCAAAACAAAGAAGCGCTTATTCAAAGAGGGAAAGGAATGTTGCTTCAGAATTTTGAAGAGGCCATGAAAGAAGCTGCACGTAATGCTCTAAAGAATGCAGTGTGGAAACTGGTAGAAGAATCTCTTGAATTTGATGTGGAAGATCTTGTAAGAGCAGCGAATAGTGATTCACTTGTGCTTACTGATATATTTAAAAATCTGAAACGCAACAGGTTTATAGAAATATCAAAACCTATTACAACCAACGCATTTAAAATAGCCAAAGGGTATAAAAAATACAGAAAGTTAAAAAGAGCATATGAAAAAGTAACGGGTTCATTCCTTTCGTTTAACAGCGAAACCTTTTTGGCTGAAGCTATTACAGATTCTTTTTTTGATGAAATGAAAAAGCAGGAACAGCAACTCAGATTGAATCCAATAAACGTACTTGAAGGGTTTCTTAAAAACCTGTTTGAAAAAAAGAATTAATCTTTTACTCACAGGATTTTGCTGTATCTGTATATTAAAATTTGTTCATTAGAATACATTAGCTTCGTCAACTAAACAAAAATTAAATAATGGAATCCCAAAATTTTAAAAACCACGCAAGATTTGTACCCTTATATCATTTCATTACACCAACCGTTATACTTGCAATTATTATTGGGTCGGGTGTAAATTTATATGATGCCTGTAAGAATGAAACCGGCTTATACAGTGCTTCATTAATTTCTATAATGAGTATTGTATTATTGGTTATCTGGTTTTATACAAGAGCATTTGCTTTAAAAGCACAAGACCGGGCAATACGTGCAGAAGAAAATTTCAGGTATTTTGTTGCAACCGGAAAACCATTTGACAGCAGATTAACAACCCGGCAGATTATTGGATTACGCTTTGCCAGTGATGATGAGTTTGTTGCACTTGCCAAACAGGCTGTTGATGAAAACCTTACTGAAAAACAAATTAAACAAGCAATTAAAAATTGGAAGGCTGATCATTACAGAGCATAAAGAAAATAAAAGATTATAGATAAAAAAACCGGTTGATTAAAATACAACCGGTTTTTTTATGTAATAAAATATTAATTACTCATCATAGTATTACTTATTATCACCCGAATTTAAAATCACAGGCGTATTTCCTTTACCCATAATAATGATTTTTGCATTCTGTGATTTTGCAATTTCAAGATTGGCTTTAATGCTTTCATACTGCAACTGCCTGTCAGTTAAACTTTCACTGATGATGCGTTGGTAATCTGCAATACCCTGTGCTTCTACACGCTTACGTTCTGCTTCCTGCTTTTCTTTTTGCAATACAAATTGCATCTTCTGTGCATCCTGCTCCGCATTAATCTTTTGTTCAATAGTTGCTTTTACACTGGCAGGTAATGTGATATTGCGGACCAGCAAATTTTCAAGCAACAACCCTCTCAACTTGAAATCTTCTTCAATGCTTTTGAATATACGTTGCTGAAATTCATCTCTTTTTGTTGAGTAAAGTGCAACAGCATCATAATAAACTGCATTGTCTCTGATACGTGTACGGGTAATAGGACGAACTATTTTATCTTCAAAGTCTTCACCTGTTTGTGCAAGCAAACGGGGTGCTTCACTGGGTACAATACGGTATAAAACTGAAAGGTCAATGGTAACTTCCAATCCATCAGCTGCTAATACACGAATAGCATCATCACCACTTTTTACACCTTCATCATGTACACCACTCATTGTGTAGTTCTTTGTTTTAACATCCATCTTCACAACATCTACAAGAGGGTTAATAAAATTTAAACCACTTTGCAAAACACGGGTTTGTACTTTACCAAAGAGTTTTTGAACACCAACCTGGCCCGCATCAATTTGAACAACACAGGAGGTTACAATGCCAATCAGTATAATTACAAATCCTAAAGAGCGAATAACTTTTGCAAAGCTTTGAAGAGGACTGTTTGATTTTGCTACTGCAAATCCTGCAGTAACCGCTATCAAACCAAGAATAATGAGTAACATATTATTTGAGTTTATTTGTTGTTTATAAATCATTCCATCCAACGCACCTATCTCATGGGGCAAAATCATCTCAGTATATCCGTCTTACGAAGGC
>Ga0209797_10000317_pt1 | contig 23929 bp, 21 predicted proteins | sample DOMMetBare3Fresh_2_FD_187472 | JGI IMG/M metagenome (GOLD analysis project Ga0209797, IMG submission 187472) | Wetland sediment microbial communities from St. Louis River estuary, USA, under dissolved organic matter induced mercury methylation -... | ecosystem: Environmental > Aquatic >... | reverse complement strand
TATTCAAGGAGGTTACAATGAAAGCAGTACTTCGGTTGATGGTAGTAATGATGATCGTGACGGGCATGCTGTTGATGGCCGGGTGCGCGCCCAAGATCTCGGGCGCGGTGAAGGATGACACGACGGTCACGGGTACGTCGAAGGAACTGGCCAAGACGTCGTCCGACGTCGACGAGTACCAGGGGCCGAAGCTCCGGGTCGGCGTGGTGAACTTCCAGAACAAGACCCCGTCCAAGGTCCTGGGGATCGGCGAGGCGGCTGCCGACATCCTGGGCACAATTTTACAAAAAACGGGCCGCTTCATCGTCATCCCGCAGCAGGACATCGAGTCCATCATGCAGCAGCAGCACATGGGCGCCACGGGCGCCGTGAATCCCGATACGGCGGCGAAGATGGGCGAGATCCTCGGCCTGAACGCCATCGTGACGGGCGCGGTGACGGCCTATTCCGAGGCTGAAGAGGGCCAGGACATGCTGGTGTACAAGTCGAAGAAGCAGATCGCCCGGGTGACGGTGGACTATCGCATCGTCGACACGACCACGGGCGTGCAGCTCATGGCCGATTCCGGCGCGGGCATCTACGAGAAGGGCGTGGGCCGCGTGCTCGGCATGGGCGGCAAGACGTCCTACGATTCCGACCTCCGCGACGGGGCGCTTCGCGACGCGCTGACGAAGGCCATGGTCAACATGACCAAGCAGCTCGGCAAGCGCAAGTGGAGCGGCAGGATCGCGCAGGTTGAGGGCCGGGACCTCTACATCAACGCCGGCGAGAAGTCCGGCCTGAAGGTCGGGACCAAGCTCGATATCTACCGCGCGGGCAAGGCCATCATCGACCCGGTGACCAAGATGAAGCTTGGCACGACGGAGACCAAGATCGGCCAGGCGCTGGTGACCAAGAACGACCTGGGCGACCAGGCCGACCCGCCGGCGCAGCTCGATCACGTCGAGGTCCCGCACCGGCGTCCCCCGGAACAGCACCCGACCCGCCGTCGGCTCTGCCAGCCGGTTGAGCAGCCGCAGCAGGGTGCTCTTGCCCGAGCCGCTCGGCCCGACGATGGCCATGCACCGGCCCTCGTGCAGGTGGTCGGTCACGTCGTGGAGGATCTGCCGCCCGCCGACCTCGAGGGTCACCGCCTCGAGGGTGAACAGGTCCGGCACGGGCGCCAGCCTGGCACGAGACGCGTCACCCCGACACGGCGGCGGTTGCGGGAGGATGCCCGCATGCCTGCCGGACGACGAGCGCTCGCCGGGGAGCTGCCCCGTCCGGTGGGGTACGTGCTCGGCGGGGGAGCGGCCTACGGCGCCGTCCAGGTCGGGATGCTCGAGGCGCTGGCCGAGACCGATCTCGCGCCCGACCTGGTGGTCGGGACGTCGGTCGGCGCGCTCAACGGCGCGCTCGTGGCGGAGGATCCGGTCGCCGCGGCGCATCGGCTCGCGCACCTGTGGGCCCGGCTGCGGGGCGACGACATCTTTCCCGGCGGGGTGATGGCCCGCTACCGCACGCTGCGCACGGCCCGAGGGTGGCTGTACGACGCCGAGCCGTTGGCGCGGGTGCTGCTCGGGACGCTGCGGGCGCAGTCCTTCGAGCAGCTGGCGCTGCCGTTCGCCGCCTGCGCCACCGACCTGCTCACCGGCGCTCTGGTCGTCCAGCGCGAGGGTCCGTTGCAGCCCGCGCTGCTCGCGTCGGCGGCGATCCCGGGGGTCTTCCCCTGGGTGCAGCGCGACGGCCGCCGGCTCGTGGACGGCTTCGTGGTGGCGAACGTCCCGGTCGCCCAGGCGGTGGAGCTCGGGGCGCGCTCGGTCGTGGTCCTCGACTGCGGGGTCTTCGGGGTGTCCCCCCAGGTCAGGGGCACGCTGGTCGACGTCATCGTGCAGACCGTGATCATCATGCTGCGGCAGCAGGTGGTCCGCGACCTGGCGGTGGCCAAGGACGTGCCGGTCGTGTACCTGCCCGGCGCGGGACCGATCACGTCGCTGGCGGTCGACTTCGGCCACACCGTGGAGCTCTCGGCCGCCGCCTACGAGGCGAGCCGAGCCTTCCTCGCTGAGCTGACCGTGGCCGGGCCGGGCATCTACGGCGGTCCGCCGCTCGTCCGGGACCACCCCGACCTGGTCGGCTACCTGCGCTGAGTTCCCCCACCTCGCCCCACCCGCGCTGACCTGCGTCGATGCGCCGACGCGCACCCTCGACACGCCCCTGATGGGGTTGACGGTGGGGCAAAGTGGGGTAAGGTGGCGCGCACTGGAGCCAGGGGAGGCTCCGCCGGGTGGAGAGGGGGCGGCCGTGTTCCTCGGCACCCACTCCCCACGGCTGGACGAGAAGGGCCGACTGTTCCTGCCGGCGAAGTTCCGGGACGAGGTGGCGGCGGGCGTGGTCGTGACAAAGGGGCAGGAGCGCTGCCTGTACGTCTTCACCGCCGCCGAGTTCGCCGGCATCACCGAGCGGATGGCCACCGGCCCGGTCACGAGCAAGGCCTTCCGGGACTACGCGCGGGTGTTCTTCGCCAGCGCCTTCGACGAGGTGCCCGACCGGCAGGGCCGGATCACCGTCCCCGCCGCGCTGCGGGAGTACGCCGGGCTGTCCCGCGACTGCGTGGTCATCGGCGCCAACACCCGGCTGGAGATCTGGGACGCGGCGACCTGGTCGCGCTACCTGACCGAGCAGGAACCGGCCTTCTCCGACCGCTCCGAGGAGGTGCTCCCCGGACTGATCTGAGCCGCAGCGAGCCGAGTCGGCACGAGGGGCGAGGTCTCCTCCCGCTCCACCCGTAGCGGCCACCTGATGCACCTTCCCCGGTGTCAGGCGGCCACCGCGAGCGGGCGGGGACCTGGCCCCCCGAGCACCAGGGCACCGCACAGCAGCACCGAACCGGCGGTCCGCGAGCCGCCCGGACGAGAGGGTCGAGATGAGCAGCACCGCGGTCCACGTCACGACCGACGCGGCCCGGCCGGCCGGTCCGGCCGCCTGGCTGGCGTCGGGGAGCACGTCGTTCGCCTTCCTGCTCGCCGTGGCGGCCACCGTCGCCGTGGTCGTCCTGGTCCGGGCCGCCGTCGGCGTGCTCGGCGTCTAGGTGGCACCCGTGGCACCCGTGACGCACGTGCCGGTGCTGCTCGAGCGCTGCGTGGCGCTGCTCGCCCCCGCGGTCGGCACGCCGGACGCCGTCCTGGTCGACGCCACGTTGGGGCTCGGCGGGCACTCCCTAGCCCTGCTCCAGCGGTACCCCGGGCTGCGGGTCGTCGGGATGGACCGCGACCCGGAGGCGCTGCGGCTGGCCAGCGAGCGGCTGGCCGGCTTCGCCGACCGGGTGACCGTGGTGCACGCCGTCTACGACCGCTTGCCCGAGGTCCTGGCCCAGCACGGGCTGCACCACGTCCAGGGGGTGCTGTTCGACCTCGGGGTCTCCAGCCTGCAGCTGGACGACGCCGACCGCGGCTTCGCCTACCGGGCCGACGTCCCCCTGGACATGCGGATGGACCCCACCTCCGGCCCCACCGCCGCGGACGTGCTGAACACCTACCCGGCGGAGGAGCTGGCCCGGGTGCTGAGGGCGTACGGCGAGGAGCGGTTCGCCCGGCGGATCGCGGACCGGGTGGTCCGCGAGCGCACCCGCGAGCCGTTCACCCGGAGCGGGCGGCTGGCCGACCTGGTCCGGGACGCGATCCCGGCGGCCACCCGACGCACGGGGGGACACCCGGCCAAGCGGACCTTCCAGGCTCTGCGGATCGAGGTCAACGGCGAGCTCGCGGCGCTGGAACGGGCGCTGCCGGCCGCGGTCGCCGCCCTCGCCGTCGGCGGCCGCATCGTCGTGCTCAGCTACCACTCGCTGGAGGACCGCCTGGTCAAGCGGGAGCTGGCCGCCGGCGCAGCCTCGTCCGCACCGGCCGGCCTGCCGGTCGTCCCCGAGGCGCTGGCCCCCCGACTGCGGCTGCTGACCCGCGGGGCGGAGACCGCGTCGCCGGACGAGGTGGCGGACAACCCGCGGGCGGCGTCGGTGCGCCTGCGCGCCGCCGAGCGGATCCGGGTGGCGGCATGAGCGCCGCCGCACCGCTGCCGAAGGGCAGCCCGGCTCCGCGGCCCGGGCCGAAGCGGCCCCGGCCCCGCCCGGCGCCGGTCCGGCGCGGCACCGGCCTGCGCGCCGTCGCGGTCCCCGCCGCCCTGACCCGCCCGGTGGCTCGCCCGGTGGCTCGCCCGGCCGCGTCGAACGGGGTCTTCGTCCTCGTCGTCGCTGGCGTGCTCGCCCTGGGCCTGCTCGGGCTGCTCGCGCTGAACACGGTCATCGCGCAGAGCTCCTTCGTGGCCCACGACCTGACCAACCAGGCCGAGGACCTGGCGGTCCGCCAGCAGGCGCTGCAGCAGGAGGTCGCCCGGCTCGAGGCCCCGGACCAGCTCGCGCGGCAGGCCCGGGCGCTCGGCCTGGTGCCGGCCGAGTCGCCCGTGTTCCTCGATCTCGCGTCCGGTCGCATCCTGGGCGTGCCGACGCCGGCGAAGCGTCCCCCGGTCGCGGCGGCGCCGACGCCCAGCGCCACGGCGCGTCCGTCGGCGCGGCCCACGGCGGCGGGCGCGGCGCGATGACCGTCACGACCCGCAGCCGGCCGCAACCAGCGATGGCAGCCAGGCCGCGGACGGCTCCGGCGCCACGCACCCGGACGTCGGGCGCGCGGACCGCCGCCGCGCCGCGGCCGGCTGCCCGCACCCCGCACCCCACCCGCCGCACGCAGCCGACTCGCCGCCCGCACCCCGCCCGTCGTCCGCGCCTGCTCCGCCTCGCCGCGACCGGCCGACGCCTGCACCTGGCCCTGCTCGCCGCCGCTGTGGCGTTCGGCCTGCTCGCCGGGCGGCTCGTCGAGCTGCAGGCGGTGCAGGCCCCCGAGTTCGCGGCCCGGGCCGAGGCCGGCCGGCTGCGCACGGTCGACCTGCCCGCCGGCCGCGGGGCGATCACCGACGTGCACGGCCGGGTGCTGGCCAGCAGCGTGGAGGCCCGCGACATCACCGCCGACCCCACCCTCGTGGTCGATCCTGCGGGCACCGCCGGTGCCCTCGCGCGGGTCCTCGGCCTGGACCTCGCGGGCCGCCGCGACCTGGAGGGGCGGCTGACCGGCGAGCGTCGCTTCGCCTACGTCGCCCGTCAGGTGACCCCGCAGGCGTGGGCGCAGGTCGAGCGGCTGCGGCTGCCCGGCATCCTCAGCCAGCCGACGTCCCGACGGGTGTACCCGGCCGGCGGCCTCGCTGCGGGCGTGGTCGGGTTCGTCGGCCTGGACGGGGAGGGGCTGGGCGGCATGGAACTCGGCCTGCAGCGCGAGCTGGCCGGCCGGGACGGCTCGCTGACCTACGAGTCCGGGCCGGGCGGCCGGCAGATCTCCACCGCCGCCTCGGCCGAGCTGGACCCCGTCCACGGCGTGGACTTGCGGCTGACCATCGACCGGGACATCCAGTGGCAGGCCCAGCAGCTGATCGCGCAGCGGGTGAAGGACGCCAACGCCGACAGCGGCTCCGTGGTCGTCCTGGACCCGCGCACCGGTGCCGTGCTCGCGCTGGCGACCGCGCCGACGTTCGACCCGGCGGACCCGGGAGCGTCCCCGGTGGCCGACCGCGGCAACCGGGCCCTGTCGGACATCTACGAGCCCGGCTCCACCAGCAAGATCATGACGGCCGCGGCCGTCCTCGAGGAGGGCGCCCTGCGGCCGGACAGCCCGGTCACCGTGCCGCCGACCCTGCGCTTCGGCGACAAGCTCTTCCACGACCACAACGAGCACCCGACGCTGCACCTGACGTTCACCGGTGTGCTCGCCAAGTCCAGCAACATCGGGACGATCCTGGCCGCGCAGAAGATCGGCGACCAGAAACTCTACGCCTACCTGCAGAAGTTCGGCCTGGGCCAGAAGACCGGGCTCGGCTTCCCCGGCGAGAGCAAGGGGCTGCTGCCCACCCCGGACACCTGGTCGCGGGCCCAGTTCGGCACGATCGCGTTCGGTCAGGGCCTGTCGCTGAACGCGGTGCAGGCCGCGTCGGTGTTCGCGACGATCGCCAACGACGGGGTGCGGGTGCAGCCGTCGCTGGTGGCGGCCACGGTCGCACCCGACGGCGTCGTCGCCCCCGCGGCACCGCCCCAGCAGACCCGCGTGGTCAGCGCGGCGACCGCCCGCACGCTGCGCGCCATGCTGGAGACGGTGGTCTCCGACGAGGGCACCGCGCCCATGGCCCGAGTGCCGGGGTACCGGGTGGCCGGCAAGACCGGCACCGCGAACCGGGTCGACCCGGCCTGCTCGTGCTACCGCGGCTACACCGCGTCGTTCATCGGCTTCGCGCCCGCCGACGCCCCTCGGCTGGTCGTGGCGGTCACCCTGCAGAACCCCCGCAACGGCCACTACGGGGGACGGTTGGCCGGCCCGGTGTTCCGCGACGTCATGGGGTTCGCGCTGCAGACCCTGAAGGTGCCACCCACCACGACCGCACCGCCGCGGCTGCGGTTGACCATGGACTGACGGGTAGCCTGCCGCCGTGCCTCCCGCCGACGGCCGGCGCGCCCCGCGCCCGACCGTGCCCCCCGTCCCGCTCTCGGGGATCGCCGGGCTGCTGGGCGTCCCCACGACCCTCGACGGCCGGGCCGCCGACGGCGTCGACGTGCCGGTGAGCGGCGTGACGCTGGACTCCCGGGCGGTCCGGCCCGGCGACCTGTACGCCGCCCTGCCGGGTGCCCGGTTCCACGGCAGCGCCTTCGCCGGGTCGGCCGTCGGCTCGGGGGCGGTCGCCGTGCTGACCGACCCGGACGGCGCCGAACGGCTCACGACGGAGGGGCTGACCTGGCCGGTCCCGGTGCTCGTCGTCGACGGGGTGCGCGACCGGCTCGGCGCGGTCGCCGCCTTGGTGTACGGGCACCCCGCGCAGCGCCTGACCATGCTGGGCATCACCGGGACGAACGGCAAGACGACGACCGCGTTCCTGGTCGACGGCGGCCTGAGCGCCGCAGGGCGGGTGACCGGCGTCGTCGGCACGGTGGAGACCCGGGTGGCCGGGCGCGCGCTGCCCAGCGAGCGGACGACGCCGGAGGCCCCGGACGTGCAGGCGCTGCTCGCCCTCATGGTCGAGCGAGGGTGCGACGTCTGCGTCATGGAGGTGTCGAGCCACGCCCTGGCCCTCGGCCGCGTCGACGGCACCGTGTTCGACGTCGCGGGCTTCACCAACCTCTCCCACGACCACCTGGACTTCCACGGAACCCCGCAGGCCTACCTGGCGGCCAAGGCCAGCCTCTTCCAGCCCGATCGCAGCCGGCGTGCGGTCGTGGTCGTCGACGACGAGGCGGGGCGTCAGATCGCGGCGGGCGCCGGCGTCCCGGTGACGACGGTGTCGGCGCTCGGCTCGGCGGACGCCGACTGGCGGGCCACCGCCGTCGAGCACGTGGCCGGCGGGGGCAGCCGGTTCGTCGCCCTCGGCCCGGACGGCGAGCGGTGGCCGGTGTCGGTCCGGCTGCCCGGCTCGTTCAACGTGGCGAACGCGCTGCTCGCCCTGGTCATGCTGCGGACGGTCGGGGTCTCGGGCGAGGACGCTATCCGCGGCCTCGCGCTGGTCGCCGTCCCGGGCCGGATGGAGCCGGTCGACGCCGGCCAGGGGTTCGCGGCCATGGTCGACTACGCGCACACCCCGGACGCGGTGGCCCGGGCCCTGGAGGCGGCCCGCGCCACGACGCCCGGGCGGCTCATCGTGGTGCTCGGCTGCGGCGGTGACCGGGACCAGGCCAAACGACCGGCGATGGGGCGGGTGGCCGCCACCGGCGCGGACCTCGTGGTGGTCACCGACGACAACCCGCGCTCGGAGGACCCGGCCGACGTCCGGGCGGCGGTGCTCGACGGGGCCCGGGCCGCGGCCACCTCCGCCGAGCTCGTGGAGGAGGGCGACCGGCGGACGGCGCTGCGGCTGGCCGTGCAGCGGGCGCGGAGCGGCGACACGGTGCTCGTCCTGGGCAAGGGGCACGAGCAGGGGCAGGAGCAGGCCGGCACGGTTCGCCCGTTCGACGACCGGGTGGAGCTGCGGGCGGCGATCGAGGGCCTGGCGGTGAGTCGGTGATCCCGATGACGCTGGCCGAGGTGGCGACGGCGACCGCCGGCGTGCTCGCCGACGGTGCCGACCCTGCCGTCGTCGTCGGGGGTCCGGTCGGGGTGGACTCGCGGACCGTGCAGCCGGGCGGGCTGTTCGCCGCCGTCGTCGGCGAGCACCACGACGGCCACGCCTTCGCGGTGGAGGCCGTCCGCGCGGGGGCGGTGGCCGTGCTGGCCCAGCACCCGGTGGGCGTGCCGGCGGTCGTAGTCGACGACGTCGTCGCCGCCCTGGGCCGGCTCGCCTCAGCGGTCCGCCGGCGGCTGCCGGGGCTGCACGTCGTGGGGATCACCGGCTCGTCGGGCAAGACTGGGACCAAGGACCTGCTCGCCGAGCTGCTCGAGCAGCTCGGTCCGACCGTGGCGCCGCCGGGGTCCTTCAACAACGAGATCGGCCTGCCGCTCACCGTGCTCACGGCCGACCCGACCACCCGGTTCCTGGTCCTGGAGATGGGCGCCCGAGGCCGCGGGCACGTCGCCGACCTGGTGCGCGTGGCGGCTCCCGACGTCGGGGTGGTGCTCAACGTCGGCTCGGCCCATCTCGGCGAGTTCGGCTCGCGCGAGGCCATCGCCGCCGCCAAGGGCGAGCTGGTCGAGGGCCTGCCGGCGGACGGGCTCGCCGTGCTGAACGCCGACGACCCGATCGTGCTCGCGATGGCGGCCCGCACGCGCGCCCGCGTGGTCACGGTCGGCTGCGGGCGCTCGGCCCAGGTGCGGGCCGAGGACGTCGTCCTGGACGAGCGCGGCCGCGCGCGGTTCGCCCTGGTCACCGCCGACGGCCGGGCCGAGGTGTCGTTGGCCCTGGTGGGCGAGCACCAGGTGGGCAACGCCCTGGCGGCGGCCGCCGTGGCGCTCGACGCCGGTGCCGACCTCCCGCTGGTCGCCCGGGTGCTGTCGGCGGCCCGGCCGCGCAGCCGCTGGCGGATGGAGGTCGTCGAGCGGGCGGACGGCGTCACCGTCATCAACGACGCGTACAACGCCAACCCGGAGTCGGTGCGCGCCGCGCTCAAGGCCCTGGTCGCCATGGCCAACGGGCGGCGCACCTGGGCCGTCCTCGGCGAGATGCGCGAGCTGGGCGAGGACACGGTCGCCGAGCACGACGCGCTGGGCCGGCTCGCCGTCCGCCTCGACGTCAACCGCCTGGTCGTGGTCGGCGAGGCGGCTCGCCCGATCCACCTGGGCGCTTCGCTCGAGGGCTCGTGGGGCAACGAGACGGTCGCGGTGCCGGACGTGGACGCGGCGATCGCCCTGCTGCGGCGGGAGCTGCGACCCGGCGACCTGGTGCTGGTCAAGGCCTCCCGGGTGGTCGGCCTCGAACGGGTCGCGCACGCGCTCCTCGAGGAGGACGTGCCGTGCGGCTGATCCTGATCTCGACCGCGGTCGGCCTGCTGGTCGGGCTCTTCGGCACGCCGCTGCTCATCCGGGTGCTGCGCCGGCACGGATACGCGCAGGCGATCCGCAGCATCGACGACGGCTGGTACCCCGACCACGAGGCCAAGCGCGGCACGCCGTCCATGGGCGGGCTGACAATCGTCGTCGGCACGCTCACCGGCTACGGGGTCGCCCACCTCTACGGCCTCAGCTCGCCGACCGCCTCGGGCGCCCTCGTCCTGTTCCTGATGGTCGGGCTGGCGCTGGTGGGGTTCGCCGACGACTACATCAAGATCTTCAAGCAGCGCAGCACCGGGCTGCGGGCCCGCACCAAGCTGGTGGGGCAGGCGGGGGTGTCGCTGGTGTTCGCCTACCTGGCCCTGCGCTTCCCGGACTCCCGCGAGGTGACCCCGGCGTCCCGGGCGGTCTCCTTCGTCCGCGACACCCCGTGGGTGCTCCCGACCGCGCTCTTCCTGCTCTGGGTATACCTGATGGTGGCGGCCACGTCGAACGGGGTGAACCTCACCGACGGGCTGGACGGGCTGGCCACCGGCGCCTCGGTGATCGTGCTCGGCTCGTACGTCGTCATCAACATCTGGCAGTTCACCCACGCCTGTTCGGACGGGGTGGTACCCAAGTGCTACGAGGTGCGCGACCCGCTCGACCTCGCGGTGATCGCGGCCGCCATGGTGGGCGCCTGCTTCGGCTTCCTGTGGTGGAACGCGTCGCCGGCGCAGATCTTCATGGGGGACACCGGCTCGCTCGCCCTGGGCGGCGCCATCGCCGGGCTGGCGATCCTGTCGCACACCCAGCTGCTGCTGCTCCTGCTCGGCGGCCTCTTCGTGGTGATCACGCTGTCGGTGATCATGCAGGTCGCGTCGTACAAGCTGACCAGACGACGGGTGTTCCTGATGGCGCCGCTGCAGCACCACTTCGAGCTGAAGGGCTGGGGCGAGGTCACCATCGTCATCCGGTTCTGGATCGTGGCAGGCCTGGCCGCCGGTCTGGGCCTGGGCATCTTCTACTCCGAGTGGGTGAGCGGGGGCCTGGTCTAGTGGTCCGCTGGCCGGAGCTGACCGTGTGCGTCGCCGGCCTCGGCGTCAGCGGGGTCGCCGCCGCCAGGGCGCTGCTGGAGGAGGGCGCCCGCGTCGTCGCGGTGGACGCCAGGGCCGACGGGACCCTCGACGCCACGGCCGCCGACCTGGCCGACGGGGGCGCGGACGTGCGGCTGGGCCCCGAGGCCGCGGCCACGCTGGCCCCGCAGGTCCAGCTCGTGGTCGTGTCGCCCGGGTGGCGCCCGGACGCGCCGCTGCTGGTGAGGGCGGAGGCGGCTGGGGTTCCGGTGTGGGGCGAGGTCGAGCTGGCCTGGCGGCTGCGACCGGCGCAGGGCGCCGCCTCCTGGCTGACGCTGACCGGGACGAACGGCAAGACCACCACGGTGCGGATGTTGGCCAGCATGCTCACCGCGGCCGGGCATCGCGCGGTTGCGGCCGGCAACGTCGGGACGGCGCTGGTCGACATGGTGCGGGCCGAGCCCGGCTACGACGTCCTCGCCGTCGAGCTGTCCAGCTTCCAGCTGCACCGAGCGCTCACCCTGCGCCCGCACGCCGCCGCCCTGCTCAACGTGGCGCCGGACCACGTCGACTGGCACGGCTCGGTCGAGCGGTACGCGGCGGACAAGGGCCGGGTCTTCGACGGGGCGGCGGTGGCGGCGGTGCACAACGCCGACGACCCGGCCACCGGTGCCCTGCTGCGGTCGGCGCGGCCCCAGCCCGGCTGCCGGCCGGTGGCGTTCACCCTCGGGGTGCCGGCGACCGGGCAGCTCGGCGTGGTCGAGGACGTGCTCGTCGACCGGGCCTTCGGCACCGACCCGGACGGCGCCGCCGCGGAGCTGGGCACGCTGGGCGACGTGCAGCCGGCCGCGGCGCACAACGTCGCCAACGCGCTCGCCGCGGCGGCGCTCGCCCGCGCCTTCGGGGTCGCGCCCCCCGCAGTGCGCGACGGGCTGCGCGCGTTCCGTCCCGACCCGCACCGGATCGCGCTGGTCGCCGAGCGAGCCGGCGTGGCCTACGTGGACGACTCGAAGGCCACCAACCCGCATGCGGCGGCGGCGTCGCTGTCGTCGTACGGCCGGGTCGTCTGGATCGCCGGCGGGCTGGCCAAGGGCGCGGACTTCGACGACCTGGTCCGGGGAGCCCGGAGCCGGCTGCGCGGGGTCGTCCTGCTCGGCCGCGACCGCGCCCTGATCGCCGCGGCACTCGCGCGACACGCACCCGAGGTCCCGGTCGTCGAGGTCCCCACGACCGAGACTGGGGTCATGGACGACGTCGTGCGCGCCGCTGCGGCGCTGGCCGCTCCCGGGGACACCGTGCTGCTGGCCCCGGCCTGCGCGTCGATGGACCTCTTCCGCGACTACGGCGCCCGGGGTGACGCGTTCGCGCAGGCGGTGCGGAGCCTGGTGTGAGCACCACGGCACGGGCGCCGTCGCGGAGCCGACCACCCGCAACCGGCCGGGTGCTCGACCGGCCGCTCACCTCCTACCACCTGATCGTCGGGTGCACGGCCTTCCTGCTCGGGCTGGGGCTGGTCATGGTGCTGTCCGCCTCCAGCGTCAAGGCGTACGCCGCCTCCGGGTCCTCCCTGTCGATCTTCCAGAAGCAGCTGCTGTGGGCCCTGGTCGGCGTGCCGCTCATGTGGTGGGTCTCCCGGCTGCCCGTCGTGGTCTTCCGGGCCCTGGCCATCCCGCTGCTGCTCGCCTCGGTCGTGCTGCTGGCGCTCGTGCTCGTCCCGGGGCTCGGCGTCGAGGTCAACGGCAACCGCAACTGGCTGGACTTCGGCGGGCCGTTCCGGCTGCAGCCGTCCGAGGCGGCCAAGCTCGCGCTGGTCGTCTGGGGCGCCGACCTGCTGACCCGCAAGCGCCGGCTGCTCACCCAATGGCGGCACCTCGCGGTGCCGCTGCTCCCGGTGGCCGGGCTGCTGCTGGTCCTCGTGCTGTCCGGCGGGGACCTCGGCACCGCGCTGGTGCTGATGGCGGTGGTCAGCGGCCTGCTGTTCGTCGTCGGTGCACCGGCCAGGCTGTTCGCCCTGCTCGGCGTCGGCGCCGCGCTGGCGCTGACCGCGCTGGCGCTCGCCGCGCCGTACCGGCTGCGCCGGATCGGCTCCTGGCTGCATCCGGAGACCGACTACCTCAGCGCGGGCTGGCAGGTCGCGCACGCCAAGTTCGCGCTCGGCTCGGGCGGCTGGTGGGGGCTCGGGCTGGGTGCCGGGCGGGAGAAGTGGGGTGGCCTGCCCGAGGCGCACACCGACTTCATCTTCGCCGTCGTGGGGGAGGAGCTCGGCCTCGTCGGCACCCTCGCCGTCGTCGTCCTGTTCGGACTGCTCGTCTACGCGGGCCTGCGGATCGCCTCCCGCTCGGGGGACCTCTTCGTCACCCTCGCCGCGGGTGCGGCCACCGCGTGGGTGGGGGGTCAGGCCGTCGTCAACATGGCCACCGTGCTCGGTCTGCTGCCGGTGACGGGGGTGCCGCTGCCGCTGGTGTCCTACGGCGGATCGGCGCTGCTGCCCACGCTGGCCGTGCTCGGCATGCTGCTCGCGTTCGCCCGGGCCGAGCCCGGCGCGGCGGCCGCACTCGCCGCTCGGGGGCACGGACCGGTGCGCCGGCTGTTCGCCCGGCGCCGGCGCCGGTGACCCGGCCGGAGGCCGCGGCGGCCCGACCGCTGCACGTCGTGCTGGCCGGTGGCGGGACCGCCGGGCACGTGGAGCCGGCGCTGGCCCTGGCCGACGCGCTGCGCCGGCGCGACCCGACGATTCGCATCACCGCTCTCGGCACCGAACGCGGGCTGGAGACCCGGCTGGTTCCGGAACGGGGCTATGAGCTGGCCCTCGTCCCCGCCGTCCCGCTGCCCCGCCGACCCTCCGCGGACCTGCTCGCCGTCCCGGCGCGGCTGCGCGCCGCCGTCCTGGCCGTGCAGGCCGTCCTGGAACGCACCGGCGCGCAGGTGCTCGTCGGATTCGGGGGCTACGTCTCGGCTCCCGCCTACCTGGCTGCCCGCCGGCTCGGCGTCCCGTTCGTCGTGCACGAGGCGAACGCGCGTCCGGGGCTGGCCAACCGGCTGGGCGCCCGATTCACCCGGTACGTCGTCACGGCCACCCCGGGGAGCCCGCTGCCGCACGCGCAGCGCCTGGGTATCCCGCTGCGCCCGGCCGTGGCGACCCTCGACCGGGCGGCCGCACAGCCCGCCGCCCGCGCGCACTTCGGCCTGGACGCCGACCGTCCGACGCTGCTGGTGACCGGCGGGTCCCAGGGGGCCCGCCGGCTGAACGCCGCCGTGGCCGGCGCCGCCGGCACCCTGGCCGACGCCGGCGTCCAGGTGCTGCACGCCTGCGGCCGCGAGCGGGCCGTCGAGCCGGTCCGCCCCGCCGGTGGCCCCCCCTACGTGGCGCTGCCGTACATCGACCGGATGGACCTCGCCTACGCCGCCGCGGATCTCGCCCTGTGCCGGGCGGGCGCGCTCACCTGCGCCGAGCTGGCCGCGGTCGGCCTGCCTGCGGTCTACGTGCCGCTGCCGATCGGCAACGGTGAGCAGCGGCTCAACGCCGCCCCGGTCGTCGCCGCCGGCGGCGGCCTGCTCCTCGACGACGCGGCGTGCACCCCCGACGCGGTACGGACCGTGCTGCTCCCGCTGCTGGCCGACCCCAGCCGGATGGCCGCGATGGGCCGGGCGGCCGCCAGCTTCGGCCGGCGGGACGCCGACGAGCGGCTGGCCGACGTCGTGCTCGAGGCGGCCGCGCACCCTCGACCGAGTCGCCGCACCCGGCGAGACCGCTGATGACCCCAACCGACGTGCGTGGCCTCGGCCGGGTGCACTTCGTCGGCATCGGCGGCTCCGGCATGTCCGGGATCGCGCGGATCCTGCTCGCCCGCGGCGTGCCGGTGTCCGGCAGCGACGTGAAGGACTCACGGGAGCTGGCTGCGCTGAGAGCGCTGGGCGCCCGGGTCGACGTCGGTCACCGAGCGGAGCACGTGGCCGACGCGACCACCGTGGTGGTGTCGACCGCGATCCGCGACAGCAACCCGGAGGTCGTCGAGGCCCGCCGGCTCGGGCGGCCGGTGCTGCGCCGCGCGGAGGCGCTGGCGGCGGTGATGGCCGACCGTCGAGGGGTCGCCGTCGCCGGCACCCACGGCAAGACCACCACGACGTCGCTGCTCACCGTGGCCCTGCAGCACTGCGGTGCCGACCCGTCGTTCGCCATCGGTGGCAGCCTCAACGAGTCGGGCGTCAACGCCCACAACGGCTCCGGCGAGCTGTTCGTCGCCGAGGCCGACGAGTCCGACGGGTCGTTCCTGCTCCTGTCGCCGTACGCCGCGATCGTCACCAACGTCGAAGCCGACCACCTCGACCACTACGGCACCGCCGCCGCGGTCGACGAGGCGTTCGCCGAGTTCGCCCAGCGGGTGGCTCCGGACGGCTTCCTGGTCTCCTGCGCCGACGACCCGGGGGCGGTCCGGATGGCGGCCCGGGCCCGTGCGGCCGGCGGGGACGTGCGGACCTACGGGGAGGTCCCCGACGCCGACCTGCGGCTGGACGCGCTGTCCCTGCACGGCACGGGGTCGAGCTTCGAGGTCGTCGCCCGCGGCCGGCGGCTCGGCCCGGTCGAGCTGCGCGTGCCCGGACGCCACAACGCCCTCAACGCCCTCGGCGCCCTCGCCGTCGGGATCGGCCTCGGGTTGCCGGAGGCGGTGCTGCGCGAGGGGCTGGGGGGTTTCACGGGGACCAGACGACGGTTCGAGCTCAAGGGCACCGCCGCCGGCGTGCGGGTCTTCGACGACTACGCCCACCACCCGACCGAGCTCACCGCCACCCTGACGGCCGCCCGCGAGGTGGCGGCCGGCGGCCGACTGGTCGTGGCGTTCCAGCCGCACCGCTACAGCCGCACGGCGGCGTTCCGCGCGCAGTTCGGTGAGTCCCTGGCCGCGGCCGACCGGGTCGTCGTCATGGAGGTGTACCCCGCCGGTGAGGACCCGATCCCCGGGGCCTCGGGCGCCGGCGTCGCAGCGGCGGTCCCGCTGCCGGCCGACCGGGTGGTGTTCGAGCCGTCGTGGTCCGCCGTCGCCGGCCACCTCGCGGCCTGGGCGGCTCCGGGTGACGTCGTCCTGACGCTGGGCGCCGGCGACGTGACGATGGTCGGGCCGGAGGTGCTGGCCCTGCTGCGCGAGCGGGAGGTCGGCCGATGAGCCGCCCGCGACCGCTGACCGGTCGCGTTCGGCGTCGCATCGGCCGCCGTCGGCTCGCGGCGGCGGGCCTGCTCGGCTCGCTCCTGGTCGCCGGGACGGGCTGGTTGCTGCTCGGGTCGTCGCTGCTCGCGCTGCGGTCCCTGGAGGTCTCGGGCGGTGTCCCGGCAGTGGCGGCGTCGGTGCGCGCCGCCGCCGACGTCCCGTATGGGCGACCCCTGGCGAGGGTGGACCTCGACGCGATCGAGCGCCGGGTGGAGGCCGTGCCGGCCGTCGCCGACGCGGTGGTCACCCGACGGTGGCCGCGCACGGTGGCGATCCGGGTCGTCGAGCGGCGCGCGGTGCTGGCGGCGGCCGACGGGGGCGGCTGGCAGCTCCTCGACGGCACCGGGACCGTCTTCTCGCGCACGACGGCCCGGCCCCCTGCGCTGCCGCTGCTCGCGCTCGACCCGGGGACGACCAACCCGCAGCAGCGGCGGGCGGCGGCAGCGGTCGTCGCGGCTCTCCCGGGCGACCTCGCCGCGAAGGTCGCGCAGGTGTCCGCGCGGTCCCCCGACGACGTGCAGCTGCGGCTGACCGACGGGGCGCTCGTGCGGTGGGGGAGCGCGCAGGACGGCGGCCTGAAGGCGCAGGTGCTGCGCGCCCTGCTGCCCCGCCAGGCGCGCGGCTACGACGTGCGGGCCCCGGACGCGCCCACGACCAGCGCCACCTGATCGGGTGAAGTCGCGCCGCACCGGCCGGTGAAGTTGACCCGGCGGGCGGGCTCGCCTACCGTCTGCCGAGACCTCAGGTTGACATAACTATGACCCTTTACCTGAGGGTGAGGGTCGCCGGACAGACGAGCGAAGGGCGCGGGTCGTGGCAGCTCCGCAGAACTACATCGCGGTCATCAAGGTGGTCGGCATCGGCGGCGGCGGCGTCAACGCCGTGAACCGGATGATCGAGGTCGGCCTCAAGGGCGTCGAGTTCATCGCGATCAACACCGATGCGCAGGCGCTGCTCATGAGCGATGCGGACGTCAAGCTGGACATCGGTCGCGAGCTGACCCGGGGGCTGGGTGCGGGAGCCGACGCCGAGGTCGGGCGCAAGGCCTCGATGGACCACGCGGAGGAGATCGAGGAGGTGCTCAAGGGCGCCGACATGGTCTTCGTCACCGCCGGCGAGGGCGGTGGCACCGGCACCGGCGGAGCGCCGGTCGTGGCCAAGATCGCCCGCTCGATCGGCGCGCTGACGGTCGGCGTGGTGACCCGGCCGTTCTCCTTCGAAGGTCGCCGGCGCGCCCAGCAGGCCGAGACCGGGATCGAGGCGCTGCGCGACGAGGTGGACACCCTCATCGTCATCCCCAACGACCGGCTGCTGTCCATCTCCGACCGCAACGTCAGCGCCCTGGACGCGTTCCGGTCGGCCGACCAGGTGCTGCTGTCCGGCGTGCAGGGGATCACCGACCTGATCACCACGGCCGGCCTGATCAACCTCGACTTCGCCGACGTCAAGTCGGTCATGTCCGGCGCCGGGTCGGCGCTGATGGGCATCGGCTCGGCGCGCGGGGAGGAGCGGGCCGTCGCCGCGGCGCGGATGGCGGTCTCCAGCCCGCTGCTCGAGGCGTCCATCGAAGGAGCCAGGGGCGTCCTGCTGTCGATCTCCGGCGGCTCCGACCTGGGCCTGTTCGAGATCAACGAGGCGGCCCGGCTGGTGTCGGAGTCCGCGCACCCGGACGCCAACATCATCTTCGGCGCGGTCATCGACGACGCCCTGGGCGACGAGGTGCGGGTCACCGTGATCGCCGCCGGGTTCGACGGGGGGCAGCCGAAGCTGCTGGCGGCCCAGCCGGCCGGCGCGGTCGCGAGCGGCTCCGGGGCGAACGCCGACACCGGCCCGCAGACCGGTCCGGTCACCGGTCCGATCACCGGCACGGTCACCGGCACCCTGAGCGCTGCGGCGGCGGACGCGCCCGCCGGGTCGCCCGGGGCCAAGCCGGCCGGGGAGCCGGCGCCCGCGGAGCCGGTGCGGTCGATCACGCTTCCGGCCGAGCCCAAGCCGCGTCGCACCATCGTGTTCGACGACGCCACCGTCGACGACGAGCTCGACGTCCCGGACTTCCTGAAGTAACCCGGGTGCTGCGCGGCGAGCTCGCCGGGGCGGTCCACTGGGCGGTCAGCGACCGGCGGGGTGGAGTGAGCGCGGCCCCTTACGACGCGCTGAACCTGGCCGACCACGTGGGTGACGACCCGGTGGCGGTGGCCGAGAACCGTCGGCTGCTGCGGTCGGTGCTGCGCCGATCCGCCGGCGGACCCACCGGGCTGGCCTTCATGCAGCAGGTCCACGGGCGCGACGTCGCAGTCGCCGACGGCCCGAGCGGCGAGGTCCCGAACGGCGACGTCCCGAACGACAACCCCGTGGTCGCGGACGCCTTGGTGACCGCCACCCCCGGGCTCGCCCTGGTCGTCCTCGTGGCCGACTGCGTGCCGCTGCTGATGGCCGACCCGGTCGCCGGGGTCGTCGCGGCGGTGCACGCCGGCCGCCGCGGCGTGCACGCGGGCGTGGCGCTCGCCGCGCTCGACGCGATGGCGGCCCTGGGTGCGCAGCCACAGCGCACGCGCTGCCTGCTCGGCCCGTCCGTCTGCCCCGCCTGCTACCCCGTCCCCGAGGCCCTCCGGACCGAGGTCGCCGCGCAGGTCCCCGCGGCCTTCTCGGCCACCCCGGACGGGGAGCCGGCGCTGGACCTGCGGGCCGGCTTGGCCGCCGTGCTCGCCGAGCGTGGGGTCACCGCGGAGTCCGTGGGCCCGTGCACAGCCGAGACCCCCTGGCTCTACTCCCACCGGCGTGACGGGGTCACCGGGAGGTTCGCCGGCGTCGTCTGGATGGACCGGTGAGCGACCGCCTCGACGAGCTGGCCGCGAACCTGGCCGCGGTCCACGAACGGATCGCTCGGGCCTGCGCCGCGGTCGGCCGGGCACCTGAGGAGGTCACGCTGATCGCGGTGACCAAGACGTTCCCGGCGCAGGACGTCCGCCGCCTCGTCGAGCTGGGCGTCCACGACGTGGGGGAGAACCGGGACCAGGAGGCCGCGGCGAAGGCGGCGGCCTGTCGCGGGCTGGACGTCCGGTGGCACTTCGTCGGCCGGCTGCAGAGGAACAAGGCCCATTCGGTGGTCTCCTACGCCGACGTGGTCCACTCCGTCGACTCGCCGCGTCTGGTCGACGCGCTCGCCACGGCGAGCCGGGCGGCCGGCCGGGCGCCAGCCTGCCTGCTCCAGGTCAGCCTGGACGGCGACCCCGCGCGCGGCGGGGCGCTGCCGGCCGACCTGCCCGCCCTGGCGCACCGGCTGGTCGGGGCCGGCCTGGAGCTGCGCGGGTTCATGGCCGTGGCCCCGCTGACCGGCGACCCGGACGCCGCGTTCGCCGGGCTGTGGGCGCTCGCCGAGCGCCTGCGCGCGGACCATCCCACGGCGACCTGGGTGTCCGCGGGGATGAGCGCCGATCTCGAGGCCGCGGTGGCCCACGGCGCGACACATGTGCGTGTCGGCAGCGCGGTCCTCGGTCGGCGTCCCGCTCTCGGGTAACGTCTCCACCGGCGGCCGACCCGCTGCGGCACCACCTCCGTTCGCTCGTCACGAAAGGGCCCCTGAGCCATGGCCAGCGCGCTGCGCAAGATGGGCGTCTACCTCGGCCTCGTCGAGGACGAGCTCGAGCACGTCGCCGAGTACGACGCGTACGACGCCTACGACGAGGAGCCCCAGCGCCCGCAGACCCGTCCGCTGCACCCCGTGCGCGACGAGAAGCTGCATGCGCCCGCAGCGCGGCCCCCGGCGCACCGCCCGCACCCGGTCGAGGCCGTCGAGTCCTACACGATCACCACGCTGCACCCGCGCAGCTACAACGACGCTCGCACCGTCGGGGAGTACTTCCGCGACGGCACCCCGGTGATCATGAACCTCACCGACATGCCGGACAGCGACGCCAAGCGGCTCGTCGACTTCGCTGCCGGGCTGGTGTTCGGCCTGCAGGGGACCATCGAGCGAGTCACCGCGAAGGTGTTCCTCCTGTCGCCGGCCAACGTCATGGTCACCGCCGAGGAGAAGGCGCGCCTGGCCGAAGGCGGCTTCTTCAACCAGAGCTGACCGTGCCGGCCGACCTCCTGGCGACCACCGTCGTCGGGGCCACGCTCGTCTGGGTGGGCTGGCTGTTCCTGCTGCTGCTCATCGCCCGGCTGGTGTTCGAGTACGTGTTCCTCTTCGCCCGCGACTACACCCCGCGTGGGATCATGCTCGTCGTCGTCGAGACGGTCTACACCGTCACCGACCCTCCCCTGAAGCTGCTGCGCCGCGTCATCCCACCGCTGCGGCTGGGCTCGTTCTCGCTCGACCTGTCGTTCCTGGTCCTGTTCATCCTGGTCCAGCTCTTCGTCAACCTGGTCGCGCCGCTGCTCTAGCGGGCCGCTTCGGGCATTACCATCCGAATGACTCGTTTCCGTCGATCCACGAGGTGACCTCAGATGCCGCTGACTGCCGAAGACGTGCGCAACAAGCAGTTCAGCACGGGCCGGTTCCGCGAGGGCTACGACATGGACGAGGTCGACGCCTTCCTCGACGAGGTGGAGGCGGAGCTGACTCGGCTGTCCCGCGAGAACGACGACCTGCGGGCCCGGTTGGCCGCCTCCGTCCGGCAGCCGCACGGGGCACCGGAGGGCGAGGCTGCGCCGGCCATGCCCGCCGCAGCCGTCGCCCCGGCCGTGGTCGCTCCGCCCGCGCCTACGGTGGCGCCGTCGGAGGCCGCGGCGCGGATGCTCGAGCTCGCCCAGCGCACGGCGGACGAGCACGTGGCCCAGGCGAAGGCGGAGGCGGACCGGCTGGTCACCGACGCCCGGGTGAACGCCCAGCGGGTGACCGCCGACCTCGAGCACGAGCAGGCCGCGCTCAAGACGCGGATCGAGGAGCTCAAGGCGTTCGAGCGGGAGTACCGCACCCGGCTGCGCACCTACCTGGAGGGCCAGCTGCGCGACCTGGAGCAGATGGCTGCCGTCCCTGGGTCGCCTCCCGGATCGCTGCCGGGGTCGCCCCCCGCGTCCGGTGGAGCCGCCCCCGCCGTGCGGCCGCCGGTCATGGCTCCGTCGATGGGTACCCCGCCGTCCCCGCCGGCGCCGGCCCCGTTGGCCGGGCCGCCCGCGGCGCCCCCGCGCCCGGCCGGGAGTCCGTTCGCCCCGCCCGGTCAGCCTGGCGTCCAGCCGCCGTCCGGGCCGCCCGAGCAGTCCTGAGCGAGGTCGAGTCGTCGGTGCCGGTCAGGCCGGTCGGCGGAACGGGTCGCGGGCCGGGGGGGCGGCCGCGGTGATCCGGTCGGGCTCGACCGCGAGCCCGGCCAGGCCGAGCACGGCCTGCAGGACCGACAGCGTGCTCTGACCCGCCCCCACGCCGGACGCGGTGACCATCGCCCGGTAGATCGTCAGGTACCCGCGTGCGGGGGTGTCGAAGCTCCAGTCGACCGACCCGAGCAGCACGGCCGCGCCGGGTTCACCGGCGGTGTCCCACGGACGGTCCCACACCTGCACGCAGGCCGGACCGGAGTGGAAGTGGCCGCCTCGGCCGACGCCGTAGGTGGTGGCCGCATCCTGCAGGGAACGGGCCTCCGCCTCGCCGAGCACGAGCGCCGGGCGGATGTGGCTGCTCAGCGCGGGCTGAGCCACCGCGAACGGCTTGAGCGTGAGCCCGGCCGTGGTGGGTCCCCCGAGGGGCACGGGGTGGAGCGTCATCAGCGACCTCCGGGTCGGTTCGGCGAGGTGACGGCCGAGGTGACGGCAGCGCCGCCATCGCCTTGCCGACCAATATCGGCCGGGTCGCTCAGCACCTTGAGCGCCCGGTTCAGGTCGGGCGGCGGGCCACCCACACGGTCAGACCGGTGGCCGGATCGGGCTGGGCCGGTCCGGCGCCGTCGGCCGGGCCCGGCCGGCCCTCGACGACGGTGACGGCCAGCACCTCCTCGCGCACCAGGGCGGCATGCTCACGCAGCGCGTGGGCGAGGTCCCCCTCCGCGGTCCACCACAGCCCGATCCGGTCGGAGACGTCCAACCCGCTCGCCTTGCGTGCCTCCTGGACCAGCCGGACGGCCTCCCTGGCCAGCCCGGCTCGGATCAGCTCGGGGGTGAGCGCCAGGTCCAGCGCCAGGGTCTCCCCGCCCGCCGAGGCGACGGCCCATCCCTCCCGAGGCGTCTCGGTGACGATCACCTCGTCCGGGCCCAGCTCGACCGGATCGCCGTCGACGACGAGCACGGCGTGTCCGGCGGTGCGCAGCTCGGCCGCCAGCGCCGCGGCGTCCGCCCCGGCGACGGCCTGGGCGACCCGCGGCGTGGCCGATCCGAAGCGCCTGCCGAGGGCGCGGAAGTTGGCCTTGGCGTGGACGTCGACCAGGCCGCCCACCACGTCCCCGAGGCCGGTGACCGTGCCGACGTTCAGCTCCTCGGCGACCTGGGCGCGCAGCTCCTCGTCGAGGTCGGCCCAGCCTGGGGCGGAGACCAGGGCGCGGGCGAGCGGCTGGCGGGTCCGCGCCCCCGAGTCCACGCGGGCGGCCCGGCCGAGGTCCACCAGCCGCCGGGCGAGGGCCATCCGGGCGGCCAGCTGGTCGTCGACGAGGCCGCGGTCCGCCCGCGGCCACTCGGCCAGGTGCACCGACTCGGCCACGTCGCTGGAGGTCGCGGCGAACAGGTCCTGCCACACCCGCTCGGTGATGAACGGCACGAGCGGAGCCATCAGCAGCGTGACGACGGACAGGCACTCGTGCAGGGTCGCCAGGGCGGTGGGGTCCCCCCGCCAGAACCGCCGGCGGGACCGCCGCACGTACCAGTTGGACAGGTCGTCGACGTAGCCGGCGAGCAGCCGGCCCGCCCGTTGGGTGTCGAACTCCTCGAGCGCGGCGTCCACGTCGGCGGCCAGCCGGTGCGCCTCGGACAGCGCCCACCGGTCGAGCGCCGGACGGTCGGCCACCGCCGGGGCGGGCGTCTGCCGCGGCTCCCAGCCGGACGCCCGCCCGTACAGCGACTGGAAGGCCACGGTGTTCCAGTAGGTGAGCAGGGTCTTGCGCACCACCTCCTGGATCGCCCCGTGTCCCACCCGACGGGCCTGCCACGGTGAGCCGCCGGCCGCCATGAACCAGCGGACGGCGTCCGCGCCGTGCTCGTCCATCAGCGCGATCGGCTCGAGCACGTTGCCGAGGTGCTTGGACATCTTGCGGCCCTGCTCGTCGAGCAGCAGGCCGAGGCACAGCACGTTGCGGTACGACGAGCGGTCGAACACCAGCGTGCCGATCGCCATCAGCGTGTAGAACCAGCCGCGGGTCTGGTCCAGCGCCTCGCAGATGAACTCCGCCGGGTACTGCGCCTCGAAGTTGGCGACCCCACGGTGCGGGTAGCCCCACTGGGCGAACGGCATCGCGCCGGAGTCGTACCAGACGTCGATGACCTCGGGCACCCGGCGCGCCTCGGCGCCGCAGTGAGGGCAGGGCAGCACCACGTCGTCCACGAACGGCCGGTGCGGGTCGAGGGCGGCGAGGTCTCGTCCGGCCAGCGCCCCGAGCTCGGCGAGGGACCCCACGCAGGTCAGGTGCTCGGTGTCGGCGGAGCACCGCCACACAGGCAGCGGGGTGCCCCAGAACCGGTTGCGGGACAGCGCCCAGTCCACGTTGTGGGTGAGCCAGTCGCCGTACCGACCCCACTGGATCGTGGGCGGGAACCAGTGGGTCGCCTCGTTCTCGCGCAGCAGCGCGTCCTTGACCGCGGTCGTCCGGATGTACCAGGAGGGCTGGGCGTAGTACATCAACGGCGTGTGGCAGCGCCAGCAGTGCGGATACGGGTGTTCGTAGGGCACGTGCCGAACCAGCAGGCCGCGCGCGCGCAGGTCCTCGACGAGCAGGGTGTCCGCCTTCTTGAAGAACACCCCGCCGACCAGCCGGAGGTCGGCGCCGAAGCGGCCGTCCGGGGTGATCGGGTTGACGACCGGCAGCCCGTACTCGCGGCCGACCGCGAGGTCCTCGGCGCCGAACGCCGGCGCCTGGTGCACCAGTCCGCTGCCGTCCTCGACCGTCACGTAGTCGGCCAGCACGACGTAGTGCGCGTCCGGGATCGCCACCAGGTCGAACGGCGGCGTGTACGTCCAGCGCAGCATGTCCCGTCCGGCGTACCGGGAGAGCACGATGGCGTCCGGGCCGAGTGTTGCGGTCAGCAGCGGCTCGGCCACCACCAGCACCTCGCC
>Ga0209797_10000316_pt1 | contig 24002 bp, 24 predicted proteins | sample DOMMetBare3Fresh_2_FD_187472 | JGI IMG/M metagenome (GOLD analysis project Ga0209797, IMG submission 187472) | Wetland sediment microbial communities from St. Louis River estuary, USA, under dissolved organic matter induced mercury methylation -... | ecosystem: Environmental > Aquatic >... | reverse complement strand
CTCGCGTGTCGTTACAGCAACCTCTAACACGAACTTCGGAAACAAGGGGCACTAGCAACTCTATGATTCTAGTGCCGCTTTCCGATTTGAAGTTTCCTGACAGAGTTTGCCGCAGGTGGTGCAGGAACTTCAAATCGGCGGCACTAGGCGCGGCTGCCCTTGGGTGTCCCCGGCGTGGTGCGGGCGGAGGGATTTGAACCCCCACGTCTTTCGACACGGGAACCTAAATCCCGCGCGTCTACCAGTTCCGCCACGCCCGCAAAGGGCACCCCTCCACCGCCGCGCCGATACCGGGCGTGCCCCGATATCGACACTTCTCGTGCGCAAGTCAGCGGATGCCGACTTGCGTGGCGGCCGGGCGGCGCGGCTTATATCACGCAAAAAGCGCGTTGCGCACGCGAAAAATGGGCCACGGCCTATTGTCTTCTCAAGCGCGGGCGCCCGGGCTATGAGGCCTGCCCGTTCCTTGGACCGTTAGCAATGCTCACGCCCCCTCCGATGACGCGACGACGGGTCCTCGCCGGGGCGGGGTTGGCGGTCACCTGCGTGCATCTGCCCGCTTTCGCCCAACCGCAAGGCGGTCCCCCGGATGCCTTTGGTTTTCGAACCCTGCGCGCCTACAATAATACCATCACGCTGTCCGATCGGGGACCAACACCGATCTGGGGCTATGATGGCAAGGCGCCGGGGCCGGTGCTCCGGGTCAAGCGCGGCGAGGAACTGCGCATCAGGCTGATCAATGAGCTGCCCGAACCAACCGCCATTCATTGGCATGGGGTGCGCCTGCCCAACGCCATGGATGGTGTGCCCCACTTGACCCAGCCGCCGGTCGCTCCAGCGACGAGCTTTGACTATCGTTTCCGCCCTCCTGACGCGGGAACCTTCTGGTACCGTCCAGCGGGCAACGCGGCTGGGCAGATCGCGCGCGGGCTGCGCGGCGCCTTGATCGTCGAGGAGAGCACGCCGGTTGCGGTCGATCGCGACGTGCTTTTCGTTTTTGAGGACTGGCCGGCCGATCGCTCGGTCGACGGCCCTCGGCTCATGACCGTCAACGGCGCGGTAGAAACGGAGCTCTCGGTCCGACCGAACGAGCGGCTGCGGCTGCGGCTCGTCAACGCTGCTGTTGCTCGGCCGCTGGTGCTGCGGATCGAGCGCCACGCACCGATCGTCATGGCGATCGACGGACAACCGGCCGAACCATTCATAGCTCGCGACGGGCGCGTCGCGCTCGGCCCCGGCAATCGGGCCGATCTGTTCATCGACTTGCCACTCGGCCTTGGTGAGCGCGCGTCCATCCTGCTCCTAGCGGCAGGTTCCGAACGCGCGGTCGTCAATCTTGTCTATGCCGGCGAGGCTGCCCGCCCGGCGCCGCTCCCCGAGCCAACTCCGCTGCCGCCGAGCGCGCTGCCGCAGCGGCTCGACCTTCGAAGCGCGGCGCGCCACGACTTATCGCTCGACACTCTGGTGCCGTTGCCCGCACCTGTGCACGAGCGGCCGCCTTTGTTTTCCGTCGGGCGCGGACGCGTCGTGGTGCTTGCACTTGGCAATCGCACCGAGCTGAGCCAGACCATCCACCTGCACGGCCATCATGTCAGGCTGCTCGACCGGCTCGACGACGGCTGGAAGCCCTACTGGCTCGACACGATCACCATTCCAGCCCGGCAGACCGACCGCGTTGCCTTCCTTGCCGACAATCCTGGCAAGTGGCTGATCGAGGCGCAAGCCTTGGCTGACGCCCGGCCCCGTGCCGCCGTGTGGTTTGCGGTCTCGTGACGATCAACGTCACACAATCTGCTTGGCCAAAAGCCGCCGATAGACCTGCGGCAACGCTTCGGAAAGATCCTCCGCGATCAAGCCTGGGCCGGCGAGGGAGCCGACCTCGCCATGCAGCCAGACCGCCGCTGCCGCGGCCTCGAACGCCGGCATGCGTTGCGCCAGCAGGCCCGCGACGAACCCGGCCAAGACGTCCCCCGCACCAGCCGTCGCGAGCCACGGCGGCGCGTTGGCGGTGATCGCCGCGCGCCCATCGGGCGCCGCCACCACGGTGTCTGATCCTTTGAGCAGAATGACGGCTCCGGTGGCGGCGGCCGCCGCGCGCGAGCGCACGAGCTTCGATCCGGACTTGGGAATATCCTTGACGGCTTCGAAGAGATTTTTGAACTCGCCCTCGTGCGGCGTCAGCACGACAGCCCGCGCGGCGCGCGCACGGATCGCCGCGATCAGCGCCTGCGGCTCCCGGGCAAAGCTCGTGAGCGCGTCCGCATCGAGCACGACGGCGCGTTCGCCGCCGAGCGCGGTGCCGACAAGCTCGCGCATGGCTTGCCCGACGCCGCCGCCCGGGCCGAGCACGACCACGTTGCGGCGCGTGTCGCTGAGAAACGCGTCGAGCTCGGCCGCGCCATCGACCGGACGGACCATCACCGCAAGACTGGCGGCCGCGTTGACCGCGAGCGCCTCGCGCGGCGAAGCAATCGTCACCAGGCCCGCGCCTGCCCGCAACGCGCCGCGCGCCGCCATGCGGGCCGCGCCCGTGGTTGCCAGGCCGCCGGAAAGCACCACGGCGTGGCCGCGCGAATATTTGTGAGCATCAGGGCGCGGGACTGGAAATCGTGCGCTCCATAGATCCGGCTCGTTGAGAAAGGTCTGCGGCTTGATGGTTGCGAGAGTGGCGGCCGGGATTCCGATGTCGGCAACAGACAGCGTGCCGCAATGGAGCCGGCCTGGCAGCAACACATGTCCGGGCTTGCGTCGAAAGAAGGTGATCGTTTCGGTGGCCTCGACGGCGGCTCCCATGACGGCGCCGCTGGTGCCGTTGATGCCGCTCGGCAGATCGACCGCGTAGATGCGCGATCCCGAGGCGTTCATCGCCATGATCATGGCGAGGGCGACACCCTCCACCGGCCGGTCGAGGCCGGCGCCGAACAAGGCGTCCACGATGGCATCGGCGGGTTTGCCCGGGACGCTCAGCCGCTCGGGTGCCGCAGGCTCGATCGCTCCGGTCCAGCGCTTTGCCGCCACCGCGGCATCGCCCTTGAGCCGCTCGCTACCGCCCACCAGAAGCAGGCGTACTGCATAGCCCCGGTCGGCGAGAAGGCGGGCGGCGACAAACCCGTCACCGCCGTTGTTGCCGGGGCCGGCCACGACGACAATGTCGGCGCCGACGGGATGGTTGGCGGCCACCCGGTCGGCAACCGCCCGCCCGGCATTTTCCATTAACGCGATACCCGCAATGCCGCCCGCCATGGCCAGGCGGTCGGCCTCCGCCATTTCGGTGGTGGTGAGGAGCTCGATCATCCGAAACAGATACTCCCATCAAGGCGACGATGTCGCGACCGATCCTCAGACGCCTGGATTGCCAAAACCATGCTCACTGGACCTGACCACAAAATAGGCATTGTGCCGATTTCTTAGACATGAGATGGGAAAGAACCGGCAGGGCGGGCTCGCTGGCCGAGCATAAGCCTTTGATAGAGGCTCGTTTTTCAAGCGTGCTGGGCTTGGCACGGAGCCTGCTAACCACGTGCCGGCTCAACTTTGTCCACGGAGCCGCCGGGAGATGCAATTGCGATGAAAAAGATCGAGGCGATCATCAAGCCTTTCAAGCTCGACGAGGTGAAGGAGGCGCTGCAGGAGGTTGGATTGCAAGGCATCACCGTCACCGAGGCCAAAGGCTTCGGCCGGCAGAAGGGGCACACCGAGCTCTACCGTGGCGCCGAGTACGTGGTCGATTTTCTCCCGAAGGTGAAGATCGAGATTGTGCTCGGCGATGACATGGTCGAAAAAGCCATCGAGGCGATCCGTCGCGCCGCCCAGACCGGGCGGATCGGCGATGGAAAGATCTTCGTCTCCAACATCGAGGAAGCGATCCGGATCAGGACGGGGGAATCCGGACTCGATGCCATCTAAACCGCCGATCCCGTGCGATCTCGCTGAGGGCGAGGTCGTGTTCCGAGAAAGGGTATGTATTCCATGACGACCGCCAAAGACGTTCTGCAGATGATCAAGGACAACGACGTCAAATACGTCGATTTCCGGTTCACGGACCCGCGCGGGAAGTGGCAGCACGTGACCTTCGACGTCTCCATGATAGAAGAAGAGACTTTCGCCGAAGGACAGATGTTCGACGGCTCCTCGATCGCAGGGTGGAAGGCGATCAACGAGTCGGACATGAACCTGATGCCGGACCCTGCGACGGCGACCATCGATCCGTTCTTCGCGGAAACGACGCTGTCGCTCGTCTGCGACGTGCTTGAGCCGACCACTGGTGAGCCCTACAACCGCGATCCGCGCGGCATCGCCAAGAAGGCGGAAGGCTTCGCCAAGGCATCGGGCGTCGGCGACACCATCTACTTCGGGCCGGAAGCCGAGTTCTTCATCTTCGACGACGTGCGGTACTCGGCCCAGCCCTACAACACCGGCTTCAGGCTCGACTCCACCGAGTTGCCGACCAATTCCGATACGGAATACGAGGGCGGCAACCTCGGCCATCACATCGGCTTCAAGAAGGGCTACTTCCCGGTCCCGCCGCAGGATTCTGCCCAGGACATCCGCTCCGAGATGCTCGGTGCGATGGCCAAGATGGGCTGCGTTGTGGAAAAGCACCACCACGAAGTGGCCTCCGCCCAGCACGAGCTCGGCCTCAAGTTCGCGCCGCTCACCATGATGGCGGACCGCATGCAGATCTACAAATACTGCATCCATCAGGTCGCTAACATCTACGGCAAGACCGCGACCTTCATGCCGAAGCCGATCTATGGCGACAACGGCTCGGGCATGCACTGCCACCAGTCGATCTGGAAGGACGGCAAGCCGGTCTTCGCCGGCAACAAGTATGCCGACCTCTCCGAGACCTGCCTCTCCTACATCGCCGGCATCATCAAGCACGCCAAGGCGATCAACGCCTTCACCAATCCGACCACCAACTCCTACAAGCGTCTCGTGCCGGGCTTCGAGGCGCCGGTGCTGCTCGCCTACTCGGCGCGCAACCGCTCGGCCTCCTGCCGCATCCCCTACACCACCAACCCGAAGGCCAAGCGCGTCGAGGTCCGTTTCCCCGATCCGCTGTGCAATCCCTATCTCGGCTTTGCCGCGATGCTGATGGCGGGTCTCGACGGCGTCAAGAACAAGCTCGATCCGGGACCGGCGATGGACAAGGACCTGTATGACCTGCCCAAGGCGGAGCTCAAGCAGATCCCAACCGTGTGCGGCTCGCTGCGCCAAGCGCTGGAGGAACTCGACAAGGACCGCGCCTTCCTCAAGGTCGGCGGCGTGTTCGACGACGACTTCATCGACAGCTACATCGAGCTGAAGATGACCGAGGTGATCCGCTTCGAGCACACCCCGCATCCGGTCGAGTTCGAGATGTACTATTCGGCCTGATCGTCCGGCCGACGGATCGTGACAATGCGCGGGGCGCCCCAGGGCGCCCCGTTTCGATTACGGACGCTGTTCTTGTGCTTGCTCCGAACGCGATCGCCAGCCCAGCGCCAACGCCTGCGCCTTGTTGAGCATGAACAGATAGGCGAGCCTGCCGTTGAGGCGCAGCCGCTCGCCGGCGGCCGCCACGGCATCCGCCGCATCGGCTTGCGTCCTGTGCCGATGCAGCGCCGCGCGCAGCTTGCGCCGCTCCTGTCGCGACAGCCCCATCGTCTTGTTCACGACCACGCCGGTGATCGACTGGCGCTGGCCGGCCCGCATGATCCGCGTCTTCTGCGCATTCACGGAAAATCCCTCGGCGGCGACGATGGCCGGCACCAGCTTCAGGAGCTTGGCGATCTTGGTCGTGTCATTGCCGGAGAACGACAGATCATCGGCGTAGCGGGTGTAGGCGAAACCGTGCTTGCGCGCCAAGCCCGTGAGCCGACGATCGAGCCGCAGCAGGATCGCGTTGCAGAGCCCGGGGCTCGTGGGCGCGCCCTGCACGCACACGCGCGGGCCGGTGGGCACATGATAGAGCTTGCCCTCGGCGGCCACCGGCTGGCGCGGCGCCTCTGTCATCAGCACCGCAAGTGCCGCCGCCACCGGATAGCTGTAGCCGAGCGCGATCAGGAGCCCGCGCACCCTCCCGTAGTGGATGGTCGGAAAACAGTCCTTGATGTCGAAGCGCAGCACCACCGCCTTGCCCACGTGCATGGCGGCGTTGCTCGCGATCGAGCGGCCCCTGACGAAACCATGCGCGTGCTCGCTTTTCGGCAGCTTGCGCACGAGCAGGCGGTCGAGCTTGCGCAGCACGTCTTTGAGCCGGCGTTTCGGCGCGTGGATCAGTCGCTCGCCGCCCGAGCGCTTCGGGATCGCGAAGGTGACATAGTGCGGCACGGTCTCGCGCAGCCGATGCTGGCTGAAATGCCGCAACTGTCCAGGCGTCAGCGACAGCGCTGCGGCGACATCCTCCTCGGTCTGCCACTTCGGCAGGCCGTACCGCTCAAGCTGCGCCTCATCAACAGCAAGGTCCATCACGTCGCGGTCGCGCGTGCGCAATGACGGGCCGAACAGCCGGTCGGCCTCGTGCTCGGTCAGATATTTGATTTTCTCCGGCGGCGGCCAGCGGTTCCGGTTGGGATCCGGCGGCTTCGGCAGCAGCCGGTTGTCACGCAGCACCAGCCGGCGATGCTGCGGTTTCAGCAGGCCTCCGGTTCGAATGATCTCGTGCTTGAAGGTCGCTTCACCGGAGCCCGCCAATCCGGACACATCGCGCTGCGGCGCCTTGGCCCATTTCCTGGCGGCCCGCCAGCGCCCGATCCACTGCACCAGCGCACCCATAATGAGCAACACGAGAAAGACAGTGGATAGAGAGATCAGGAGCGGCGTCGGTGCCTGGCTCCGGCCCACCGCCACCGCGAATCCGAGAAAGAAGACAATGATGGTGACGTAGAACAGCCGAGGCATCGGCATCAGCGCCTCGCCTCGGCTGGCTGCCGCTCTGGCGACGTACGCAGTCCCGGGCCGGCCGACCCACCACCAACAAGGCTTTGGACCCGTGGCCTCCCCGCGTTTCGTACGTGGGGAACCGTGGCGATGTGATGGAGACAGGAAGCCACCACGGCGAAGCACCGTGGCATAGGAAGCTGGAAGGTCCTGCCGGACACCGGGACTGCGTAAACCAATGTCATTGTGAGGCCCCCGCCTCGGCGTCGTCAACCTCCCAGCGTGACGGCTGCCTGCGTGTGGTCGCTTGCGATGGTGCATCGACAGGCGTGCTCGACGGGCGATCGGCGCGCATGTCCTCGCTGGCCTTGAACAGCGCCAGCATGTGCTCGCACGGTCCCTGGTTCATCAGGTGCTCGGCAAAGTGCGGGCAGGTGCAGCGCCCGAAGATGATGCGACCAGTGTCGTTGACCACGATCTCGACCGGATCGTGCTCCGCGACGGCACCAATGATGCGCCAGTCGCGGTAGGTGATCTCGCGCACGATCTTCTGCTTAGCGTCGCCCGAGTTGGGGTCCTTGAACGAGCGCACCTTCTTAGTTTCTTCCACGTTGCAGCTCGCCACCCGCACTTTGTTCTCGGCGAGCAGCGCCGCGGCCAGCTCCTGCCGCCGGTCGGGCGGAAAGTACGTCGCCTCGTCGGCCGGCGTCTCGAACAGCTCGCGGTGACGGTATCGCCGCGCCTCGACGTCGAACATGGTGCGGCCCTGCCGGCACAGCCGCACCAGCACGCGTGAGGCCGCGACCTTGTCGATCGTCAGCGCCGCGGCCACCTCGTCGATGGACACGTGCTGGCGCTCGCGCAAGAGCGCCAGCACTGGCTCCAGCAGGCTTTCGTTGCCGGCCGCGGCCTCGGTGAGCAGATCGAAGCCGCCGGTGCCGGTGAAGCCGCTGCCCGACCAGCCGGTAACGCCCAACAGGAAGGTCATGCCCGGCAGCTTCACCGCATAGAAGCTCGGCAGCGCCCGGCCCTTGAGGTAGATGTTGACGCCCTCGGCAAACGGCAGCAGGCCTTCGATCAGCTTCAGCCGACGCCGCCCCCACACCCGCGTGGTCTTGGCCTCGGTGTAGTTGTGCGCCGCACCCTCGAGCGGGACGACATGCTCCCACGGCTCGAGCACCAGGCGGGCGTCCTGCCCGGGCTCGAACTCGTAGCGGATGCCGCGCGGGGACACCTTGGCTTTGGAAAAGCGCAGGAAGCGCACCGCGGACAACAGGTCGATCGGCTTCACGCTGATGCGGGTGCCAGGCATGCCCATGGCGGCCTGCACCTGCAGGAATCCTCTCACCCAGGCGTCGGGCAGATCGACCTTCTTCTCGAAGCGGCCGCCGGCGCCGGAGGTGCGAACATCCAACCCCTCGGGGCCGATGCGAAAGGTGGTGGAGCGGCTGGTCCGTAGTTCGCCGAGCGCACCCCAAAGCCAAGCCGTGAAATCGATATTGGTCGTGCCGCACACCACCTCGCCCATGGGCTCGAACACGGCGGGATCGACGATCAGCGCCACATAGGTGGATTGGTCCTGGCTGAACGCCTCGAAGAAAAGGCGGTCGTTATGCACGGTGATGACCGGATCGAGCAGATCGGATTGAGACACCCACGTGTCGTCCGACCAGATCGCCTCGCCTAGCGCCCGCAGCGCAATGCGCAGGATAAAGCCATGCTGGCGCACCACGCCATGGAAGCGCACACACCGACGCAGGTTGGTCGAGAGGCCGACCGTCGTCGCATCGCGGGTCGATTCCAGCAGCGAGGGTGAGGCATAGTCCACGAGCACGATCATGCCGCCGCCCTCGCCTGGCGATAGACCACGGGTTGCTCGGCCGCGGTTGCGAGCCCGGGGTGAGCGGCGAGCACGCGGCCAATGAGACCGATCAGCTCGGCCTTGGGATATTTCTTGTCGGGCAACTTCAAGGCCTCGCGCGCGCGGGCATGGACGCGCCTGGCCACCGCTTCGCTATGTCGTGCCGCGTTGGCGAGCGCCTCGAAGGCTGCCATCCGGGTCTTGCGGTGCAGCGGCCGCAGCAGCGTGCCAAGCAAGATGTCGATGTTGTCGGCCGCGAGCGCGCGGGCGCGCGGGTCGGGCAGCGCCAGCACGCGGTAGGCCACCATCATGACATGGATGTTGGAGCCTTCCACCAGATCCTGCACGGCCTGCGGCACCGCCAGATATTGCTCGAGCGAGCGCACGAACAGCAGCCGCGCCAGATCGTTGAGGCGCAGAAGCTGGTGCTGATTGAACGTGGCATAGGCGGGAATGCGCGTGAGCACATTGGCGGCGCGGCGGGAGAACTCCACCGCATCGCGGTCGCGGATCGCCTGGTAGTAGCTGGCAATCTCCGACGTCGTCTTGTCGTCCGCGTCAGGCTCCTGCTTGCGGCCCGACAAGCGCGCCCACGCGATGCGCGTCGCGTAGCGGCTCGCCAGCACATCGACAAGATCATCGTCGTTCGCCGCCTGCACGGCCTTGACCAGGTTGGGATAGCCGCGCCACCAGGTGGGCGTCACATTGGCGCGCAAGGGGCCGCGGATCAGGTCGGGATAGCGCGCGTAGACGAGGCAGGCGAGATTGTCGTCGAGGGAGTGCACGATGGCGAGCCCCAGGCCCGGCCAGTTCCACTCGCGCGAGACGCCGGCCAGCGCCTTGAGCCGCTCCCGACGCGTACCGTCGCGGAGCGCCTCGTCGCGCATCAGCTTGCCGACGCATTCGTTGAACAGCTTGGCGTTGCTGGCCGCTCGGATCGAGGCGCTCCAAAGGTCCCACCAGCCCTTGCGCTCGGCGAGATCGACGAAGCGCCTGGCATGGTCGTCCCTGCCCCAGCCGCCGATGGTCTCCTGAAGCTTGGCGCGCACATAGGGCATAACGTCCCGGCCGCGCTTCTCCAGCAGCTTGAGGACCGTGCCGCCGCGCGCGATGCCGTAACCCTCAAGGTGCCGGTTCTCCAGCACCCGATTGAGCTCGGCCTGCTCGATGACCGCGTCGGCGAGCGTCAGCACCTCCCTCTCCCAGCGCGCCACCGGCATCAGCTTGCGATAGAGGGCAAAGAACATCGCCTCGTCGCCGCGCGCGCGGGCGGCGGCCCCGAGCCTGTCCCACATCGCCCGCTTGGTGTCGCTCCAGGACGACATCGGCAGATGCTTGAGGATGAAGGCGGTGGCGCTGCGATCGATCTCATAAAGGCGCAGCGCCGTGGACTCGTCGAGCACAAACCAGTCGTCGAACTCGTCGAGCGCGATGGCGCGCGCGGCCGGTGTGGGTGCCGCCCGATAGGCGTCCGCCAGCGCCGCATTCCAGCGAGCCTGGTCAAGACCCCAGCCTTTTGCGGCTGCATACTTCCAGCGATGCAGTCGCCGGATCAGTCCGCTGTCGCGACTGGTGCGCGCCGCTTGCAGCCAAGCCTCAAGATCGGAGGCGTGTTCGGCCCAATGAACGCGTGCCCAGCGCTCGTTCGCTGTCGTCCATTGCGAAAAGTGATTGAGAATGAACGGGCGAAATATCGCTTTGCTGCGGGCGTAGAGCCTGGGGCCCCAATACCACGTGAGCGCGGGCAACAGCGGATCGCGGCTGAGCCCCTCCAGATTATCGCGTAGCCGCTGATTGTCAGGCTGGCTTTCGAGCAGTTGCTCGATCGCTCTGCGCAACTGCTTCTCGTTCATCTCCCGGCCGCCCCCAGCCAAGATGGCAATGGGCGTGAACTGTCAGCATGCCTGTGGCGGAATTGAGCCGCCTTCAGACCGGGCGGTGTGAGGCGCCAGAAATACCGACCGGCTATGCCTTCACCGGCTGCAGCAGCGGCGCTTTTTCCTTGGCGGCCTCTTCCGCGCTCGGCAGTGGCGCCGCACCCTTCCACGGGTGGTCGGTGATATCGAACACCACGCGATCGGGGCCATGGAATTTCGTCTCGTAGAAAGTCGTGGTGCCGGGCGGCCGTCGCGCAAAACATGTCGCACCGAGCTTCTCCAGCTTCTCGGTATGAGCGTCAACATCCTCGACCAGCACGCCGAAGTGATGGATGCCGCGGAAGTCGAGGCCCGGTCCCTGATCCCAGCCGAACCGCAGGATCGCCAGATTGATGGTGCCGTCGCTGAGGAACACGCCATAGGACGAGCCCTCGTCCTTGGGCTGCGTGCGGCGCACTTCCACGAGATCGAACGCCTGCTTGTAGAACTCGGCGGTGGCGTAAGGGTCTTCCGCCGCAATGGCGATGTGACGAAGCTTCGGCATTTATGTCTCCTTCGGCCCGCACTCGGCAGCGGGGAAGAATAACCATAACACCTCCGCGCGCCGGGCGAAGCCGGCGGCGCAGGCAGGCCGCGATCGTTCGTTCGATGCGGGAGGCGGCGTCAGAGCATCAGGCAGACGACGGCAAGCATCCCGGCGATGCCGGCGTAGACCGCAAGCCGACGATGACGGCGTGGCCCGTAGGCCCCCGCTTGGCGCTTGGCCCGGATCACGGCCGCTTCAAACTCCGCCGACGACGTGAATGGGCAGGCCAGTGAGTAACCGGCGCGCTCGAGGTTGGCCTGCAGCTCGAGCCTGTGCCGACGCGTGCGTGGAATCCCCATGCGCAAACGTTAGCGCCGCACCTGTAAATGAGCCGTGCATGCGCGTGCACGCGCGGGCGCTTGGTTAATGGCCGGTAACCATGCTGGTCGTCCAATCCGATAGCGAGAGAACCTTCACTGCCCGACGTTTCCCGGGATGGTGACGAACAGCTCCTCGATCGGAATGATCTGCGGAATGAAATGCTGCTCGGCCATGTATTGCACGAGCGCTTCCAATGTCGGCCGATTGGGCTCGACGCCATACGGAAAAGCGTCGCCGCCGAACACCTCGTCGATCTCCTCGATCTCGGACTGCAGCCAGGGCAGCATCGTGGCGAGCGAACCCGCATAGCGCATGCGCGAGCGCGCGCGCCGCTTCGCTTCGACAAACGTCTTATAGAGACTCGTGGCAAGCCAACGGTTCTGCTCGTAGAGCTCGCGGCGGATCACGACGAGATGCATGATCGGAAAGATCTTGCGCGTTTCGTACAGCTCGCGCTCGAGCGCGCGATAGTTGGGAAACAGCCGCGCCACGTCGGCATGACGACCGAGAATCTCCGGCTTGCGTGAGCCGATGAGCGCGTCGATATCGCCACGCGCCAGCATGGTTGCGAGCGGCAAGCCGGTGGAATTCTGCTCGATCGCGACCGGGCGCAGCAGCGCCGGCGCATGTGGCTTGCCATGCGTGCCGCCTTCTTCGACCGAGCCTTGCAGCCAGCGGATGGTCGCAAGATCGACGCCGAACTGATGCGCCAGATGGCCACGCACCCACAGCGCGGCGGTCTGCGTATAGAGCGGCAACCCGACACGCTTGCCTTCCAGGTCCTTGGCGGTGCGGATGCCGGCGCGCGTGTTGATGAAGACATAGCCGTGCCGGAACACGCGCGATGGAAACACCGGCAGCGCCACGAAGCGGCGATCGCCCTGGCCGGCAAGGCTGATGAACTCGGAGGCGGAGAGCTCAGCGACGTCGAATTCGCTGCCTCCAACCATGCGGTCGAACACATCGCGTCCCGACTTGAGCGTGATGCAGGTCAGCTCGACGCCTTCCGGCCTGACGACGCCTTCGCGGATCGCCTCCATGCGATCGTAGCGGCAGCAGGCAAAGGTCAATCGCAGACGGGACATCGCGCCATACTGGCCAAGGCACCCCATATCAAGCAAGAGGGGCGCTTGCGCGCCCCTCCCCCACCTGCGCCCCCGCCGGTGAGACGTCTTTTTATCGCCTGGACCTTAGCGTTTGGAGAACTGGAAGCTGCGCCGCGCTTTGGCCTTGCCGTATTTCTTGCGCTCGACCACGCGCGAATCGCGGGTGAGGAAGCCGCCACGCTTGAGCGCGCCGCGCAGATCGGGCTCATAGGCCATCAGCGCCTTTGACAGCCCATGCCGCACCGCTCCGGCCTGGCCCGACAACCCGCCGCCCGAGACCGTGCAGACTACGTCGTACTGGCTGGCGCGGTTGGTCGCCAGGAGCGGCTGCTGAATCAGCATGCGCAGCACCGGGCGCGCGAAATAGACCTCGACCGCGCGAGTGTTGATCTCGATCTTGCCGCCGCCGGGCTTGACCCACACGCGGGCGACTGCGTCCTTGCGCTTGCCGGTGGCATAGGCACGGCCCTGCTTGTCGATCTTCTGTACATATTTCGGCGTCTCAGGCGCCGCCGCCGGCTTCAGCGTGGACAGCTGGTCGAGCGACTGCATGGTTTCGGCCATCGTCACGCGCTCCTCGAATTCTTGCGGTTCATCGCGGCCACGTCGAGCTTCTCGGGATTCTGCGCCACGTGCGGATGGTCGGGTCCGGGATAGACCCGCAGATTGCCGAGCTGGACGCGCGCCAGCGGTCCGCGCGGCAACATGCGCTCGACCGCCTTCTCGACGATGCGTTCCGGAAACTTGCCTTCGTAGATCGACTTGGCAGTGCGCTCCTTGATGCCACCGATATAGCCGGTGTGGTGCATATACACCTTCTTCTCGCGCTTCTTGCCGGTGAGCACCGCTTTGGCGGCATTGATGATGACAACCTTGTCACCGTCGTCGACGTGCGGCGTGTAGGTCGGCTTGTGCTTGCCGCGCAGCCGCATCGCGACGATGGACGCAAGCCGGCCGACCACGAGGCCGTCGGCATCGATCATCACCCACTTTTTCTCTACCTCGGCGGGCTTCGCCGAATACGTGCCCATGGATTGTCCCTCAAATCCCTCAAACCGTGACCGTCGACCGCTGCCGACGACGCCGAGCGCGCCAACACGCCCGTGCATGAAGTGGGGCTCATACACCAGCGCGCCGCCTCCGGTCAACGCCTACTTTCCGTAGTAGTTCAATAAAATCAGCTAGTTAGAAAAATGGTTATATAATACCATCACACGAATTGATGCTCAGGCGCAAAAAGGACCCGCAGCTCGCGCTTGGCCTGCTCAAGAGTGCGCCGGCGCGCGGCCGGCAGGTTGCGGCCGGCACGGTTGATATAGAACGTCAGCATGGAGAGCGCGGACCGATAAGGACCGGCCTTTCGTCGCCGGCTCCGCAACGCCGAGCGTTTGAGCGAGGCCGCGATCGCTCTTGGGGCGCCGAGCGTGAACACCCCGGGTTCAAGGTCGAGCGCGTTGCTCTCCTGCGTCACCCGCTGCGACCATCGCTTGATCTTGCGGACAGATCGGCCGTGTTGGCCAGGGCGGGCGCGCGCCTTGACCCGCTTGGTCCGGTTCTTCGCATTCGCCGGTCTGCGAGACATTGCAACCTCTCCACGACCGTTCGCAATGCCAATCCGTGGTGCTAACCCGCCGCCGGCGGACCCGTTCCAGCGGCTCGAAAAATCACGGCCGCGGCGGGATCGAATAGGTCGAGGTCAGATGAGCGACCGGCCCGTCCTCGCCACCCTCCCGGATCATGACCTCGCCGATGACAAGACGCTTTCCGATCTTGATGAGCTCGCAGTCGGCCAGGAGATCCACGCATCCGGGTTTGCGCAGGAAATTGATATTGAGGCTCGTGGTGACCGCCAGCGGCTCCCACCCGATCGAGCCCAGCAGCGCAACGTAGACGGCGTAGTCGCCGAGCGCCATGATGGTGGCGCCCGAGATCGTCGCACCCGGACGCAAGGATCGGTCGCGGAAGGCCTGGCGAAGCTGGCAGCCGCCGAACCAGACGTTTTCAATGGAGAGCCCGCTCTCGTGGCTCCACACCTGTGGAAACTCCGCGGTCAGAAGGCGTGTGAGCTCGTCAGCGGCGAGAGCGGGTGCTTTCATGAATGTCTCACGCGTCCTGCGGTACCAAAGTCGCGCCAGCACCGCGGGGTGGCGCATCGGCGCAAGCTTGGCGCCCCGTCGGCGATCGGGTTAAAGTCAGGTGCGGCCATTGGAGGCATGATGATGACGAAAGACACACGATGAAAGGCCCACTCACGATCGCGATTTCCACCGCCATTGCCACGGCGTTTGCTCTTGCTGCCAATGGCGTTCGCGCCGAGCCGCTGCCGACACAGCGCTACCTGCCGCTCAGCGTCGCAATCGACGCCGCGCTGGCCGCGCTCAAGGAATGTACCGACAAGGGCCATCATGTCTCGGTCGAGGTGATGAACCACAATGCCATGGTGCTGGTGACCTTTCACCATGAGCTTGCCACCATCCACTCGTCCTATTCGGCGCATGCCAAGGCCTACACGGTCCTCAGCTACTCCTATGCAAGCGGTGAGACGACGTCGGCGCAAATCGCGCAGCGCCTCACCCGCAATCCGGCCGACGTGGCGCGCATCCAAGGCATCCCCGGACTGATTCTGGCTCCCGGTGCGGTGCTGATCCAGGCCGGCAAGCAGACGGTCGGCGCCATTGGCGTGGGTGGCTCGGCCGGCCCGGTCAATGATGAGCTCTGCGCCAAGGCCGGCATCGACAAGATCAAAGACCGGCTCGCGCCCTAACCCATGACCAGTCCGAGCCCACAAGCGACATCGGCTCTCGTGTTGCGCGAGACGAGCGATGCGATCGCGATCCTGACGCTGAACCGGCCGGAGGCCCGCAACAGCCTGTCGGCGGCGATGATCGTGGCGCTCGCCGAGGCGCTTGACGCGATCGCTCACGATCGCGCGATCCGCGCCGTCGTGCTGGCGGCTAACGGGCCGGCGTTTTCAGCGGGACACGACTTGAAGGAGCTGGCCGCGCGCCGCTCCGATCCCGATCGCGGCCGCGCGTTCTTCATGCATGTGATGACATCGTGCAGCGCCGTGATGCAGCAGATCGTGCGCCTGCCACAGCCCATCATCGCGGCCATCCATGCCACTGCGACCGCCGCCGGCTGCCAGCTCGTCGCGTCCTGCGATCTCGCCGTTGCATCAAACGTCGCGCGCTTTGCCACGCCAGGCGTGAACATTGGACTGTTCTGCTCGACCCCGATGGTGGCCCTCTCGCGCAACGTCGCGCGCAAGCATGCCATGGAGATGCTGCTCACCGGCGAGCCTGTGAGTGCCGACGATGCCGTGCGCATCGGGCTCATCAACCGCGTGGTCGCGGCCGGCTCGGAGCGCAGCGAGGCGCTCGCGCTTGCACGCAAAATCGCCGCGAAGTCGACCCATGTCGTGAGAATCGGCAAGGAGGCCTTTTACCGTCAGATGGAGCTCGACCTCGCCGGGGCTTATGCCTACGCCTCCGAGGTGATGGTCGAGAACATGTTGGCGCGCGATGCCGAGGAAGGGATCGCCGCCTTTGTGGAGAAGCGGCCGCCGCGGTGGGAGGATCGGTGAATTTGCGGGCGACGGAGATCACACACCGATCGAATCACGCTACAATGGGGGGTCTCCTTCTCAAACTTGCGGGCCGCAGAACGCGGCCGTAACCGGAGCAGAACGATGCAGAAATTGATCGCGCTGGGGTTCGTATTGGCTGGGATCGCTTTCGCTGCCCCTGCCCCCGGTCAGACTTATAGCGACGAGGAACGCCAAGCCTGCGAGGGCGATGCCTTCCGGCTTTGCAATCACGCCATCCCGGACCAGGAACGGGTCAAGGCCTGCCTGATCTCCAACATGTCGAAGCTGACCCCCGCCTGCCGGCGCATGTTCCAGCGCGGCCGCTAAGCCCAGACGAGCGCTGCGCCGACCTTATCGGCGCTCACAGCAATGACTATATTCGGATGATCCTGATGGGCCCATCCGAATGATGAATCATGATACCTATCCCGACGCCTACATTCGCGGGATTCTTAACACGGTGAAAACGATTGCGATGGTCGGTTTGTCCCCGAAGGACAACCGACCAAGCTATTTCGTGTTCAAGTATCTGCTTGAGCGCGGCTATCGGATGATCCCGGTCAACCCGGGCCAGGCGGGCAGCGAGATTCTGGGCCAGAAGGTCTACGCCAAGCTCGCCGACATCCCGGAGCCGGTCGACATGGTCGACGTTTTCCGCGCCTCACAATACGCGCTTGGCATCGTCAAGGAAGCACTCGCGCTCACGCCGCGGCCGCAAGTGATCTGGATGCAGCTCGGCGTCCGAAGCGACGAGGCGGCCAGGCTCGCCGAGGACAATGGCCTCAAGGTGGTGATGAACCGCTGCCCGAAGATCGAGTATGGCCGCCTGTCGTCGGAGATCGCCTGGATGGGCGTGAACACGCGCACGCTCTCCTCCAAGAAGGCACAGCTCTCCGGCCGCGGCATCCAGCGCATGTCGCTCAACCGCACCACACTGGCGGGCGGCGAGACCGAGGCGGCGACCCGCGCGGGGGCGGCAGAGAAAGGCGGCCGCTAGGGCGCGTACGCGCGGACAGAATGCTCCTACCCTGGCTCCATTCCCTTTGCCTTGAATACGGCCGCAGCGGCTGGTCCAGCAAGAAACCGAATGAAAGCTTGGCCAGCCTGGACTTCCTTCGCGGAGGCAGGGGCCGCGGCTGAAAATGAGAAATCAGCCGGGCTTTGCAGCTCTGCCGGCAGCCAGCCAACAAATTGAACACTGGGCTCGGCATAGAACTCCATCGGCTGCGTCATTCCAATTTCAACCTCGCCGCTGACAATGAGCGCCGGTGTGAAGTGTCCTGGAGGGGGAAATTTTGTTTTCCGCTTCATCTCCTCGATGATTCCGAGCCGCTCGAACACCCGCATCAAGTGAATTCCGGATGCGCCCCCTCTCGCGGGATCGGGATGACCGATTGACTTGGCAACCAGCAGCGTGCGCTTGAAGGCATCGACGGTGCTGATGTCAGGCTTGGGAGCGCCGACGCGCACGGCCATACCGACACCAGAGCGCGCAATATTCATGATGCTACTGGAGGCGACTTTCCTCTGCTGCAGCAGCTCATCCATCACCGGACGCGTGAGGATCGTCACGTCGGCAATTTCATCTGCTTGAATACGGGCTCTGACCTGGCCAACCGTGTAGTAGTCGATGATGACCTTGTGTCCCGACGTGCGGGTAAAATCCTTTGCAATCTCGTCAATGACGCCAGTAAAGACATTGGCACTGACGACCTTGATCTCTGCCGCACGGACGGCATTGGCCGACGCGAGTGCCATCAGCACAATCGATAAGCCCGTCGGTAACACTCGCGCCATCATAGTCTCCTCCATCGCAATCGTTACAGCTCATTGGCCGGTGGCCCGAAGTATCGAGAGTCTCTTGCCTCCGACTCTTGGCCAGAGCGCACGATGAGGCGCGAGACGAAGGGAGATTGGGCAACGACCAGGCCTTCATGAATGTCGCCCATGGGTCATTTTCATCGTTGTTGGCCAACCCCGCGGATTGTCGAATTTCCGGCGCGCCCGGAAAGCGATAGTCGGCCCCAGCGATTGCGCCCTGTCGCCATGGGTTAGACTCGGACATGAAGCGATCGCCCGGGACAGGCCTAACGGCCGGACCATATTTCGTTAGAACATGTCTCGCTTCACACGCAGACTTGCTCATACCTCACGCATGATGGCGGTGATCCCAACGAGATGTCCCGCCGGATCGCGGATCGGAATGAGCGCGACATCGAGCGTCACGCGCTCGCCATTGCGCCGCAGCCCCTCGACGTCGAGGATGTGGTCGGGACGGTAGTTAAGAATGCCGCTCGCCATGACGCGCCGGTAGTTGCGCCAGTGATCGGGGCGTTCCTCTTGCGGAATGACGAGGTCGAGCGTCTGCCCGACCGCTTCATGCGCGGCGTGGCCGAAGATGGACTCGGCCGTCGCGTTCCACTCGCGAATGATCCCGTCGCGATCAGCCGAAACGACGGCGTGGGGGCCGGGCGCGAGCGCGGCTTGCGCGATATCCTTTTCGCTCGCTAATAGCATTGCGGCATTCTCCATGCGGCAACGGTGATCCGTGCAATATTAGCGCCATCCGCATGGAAAGACCATTGCAAAGAGGCGAGCCGGAGGTCCGAAAGGATCGACCCCGTCAATTAGAAAGTGAGCGAAGGTTGTCCGGTTCGGCCCCGAAAGCTGCGACAGCGCGCTATTGGGTGCGGCCCTAGCGAGCCGCCCGCCGCAAGGCATCGCTGCCAGTTGGCCCAATTCTGGATGGATGTTCCGTCGCGGCCCCGTCTTGACGCGCCGCCCGCGTTCGATAAACCCGGGGCTCCGCGGACCGTATCGGTCCCCGCAGACGAGGACCGGCCATGACCGACCGCACCCCAGGCTTTGCGACCCTTTCGATCCACGCCGGAGCGCAGCCCGATCCCACCACCGGGGCGCGCGCGACCCCGATCTACCAGACCACCTCGTTCGTGTTCGAGGACGTCGACCATGCGGCGTCGCTGTTCGGCCTGCAGACCTTCGGCAACATCTATTCGCGCATTGGCAATCCCACCAACGCCGTGCTGGAAGAGCGGGTTGCGGCGCTCGAAGGCGGCACCGCCGGTCTTACGACCGCGTCCGGACACGCCGCGCAGATGATGACCTTTCATTGCCTGATGCAGCCGGGCGACGAGTTCGTCGCCTCCAAGAAGCTCTATGGTGGCTCGATCAACCAGTTCAATCACGCCTTCAAGAACTTCGGCTGGAACGTGGTGTGGGCCGAGCCCGACGACATCTCGACCTTCGAGCGCGCGGTGACGCCCAAGACCAAGGCGATCTTCATCGAGTCGCTCGCCAATCCGGGCGGCGTCGTCACCGACATCGAGGCCATCGGCAAGATCGCCAAGGCTGCCGGCGTGCCGCTCATTGTCGACAACACGCTGGCGACGCCTTACCTGTGCCGACCGATCCAGTACGGCGCCGATATCGTGGTCCATTCGCTGACCAAGTTTCTGGGCGGTCACGGCAACTCGATCGGCGGCTTGATCGTCGACGCCGGCACCTTCAACTGGTCGCGCGAGGGCCGCTATCCGATGCTCTCGCAGCCGCGGCCGGAATATCACGGCATCGTGTTGCACGAGACGTTCGGCAACTTCGCGTTCGCGATCGCCTGCCGGGTGTTGGCGCTGCGCGACATCGGGGCGTGCCTGTCGCCGTTCAATGCCTTCCTGATCCTGACCGGCATCGAGACTCTGCCGCTGCGCATGCAGCGCGCCTGCGACAATGCCGCGGCGGTGGCGCAATGGTTGGTCGACCATCCGAAGGTGGCCTGGGTGAGCTATCCGGGCCTGCCCGGCGACCGCTATCACGCGCTTGCCAAGAAGTACGTGCCGAAGGGGGCGGGCTCGGTGTTCACCTTCGGGCTCAAGGGCGGCTACGAGGCGGGCATCAGGCTCGTGTCGAACGTGAAGCTGTTCTCGCATCTCGCCAATATCGGCGACACGCGCTCGCTCATCATCCATCCGGCCTCGACCACCCACCGCCAGCTCACTGACGCGCAGAAGGTCGTGGCTGGCGCCGGACCGGACGTGGTGCGTCTGTCGATCGGCATCGAGGACAAGGACGACATCATCGCCGACCTGGACCAGGGCTTGGCGGCGCAGTAGGCGCCGCTACATTTTCGAGGGGCATTGAACCGGCCAACGCACTCGGCACACCAATGATCGGATGTGATGCCGAACTGACGGAGGCCACCGCCATGCTGCGCCGGACGACGCTCCGCTTCACCCTGGTTGCCGTCGCTACAAGCGCGAGTGCGCTGCTGCCCAGCGCGGCGAGGGCACAATCCGACGATCCCTTTGCTGGCCGCATCGTTCGCGTGGTCTATCGCTGGGACAACAATTCCAGTTGGGGGTTCATGGTCTATACCGACAACAGCGGGCAACGCTGCTTCCGCTTCGGCAATCCGGGTTTCCGGCCGAAGATCAGCGACATCACAGGCGTCGACCACAAGGTTTGCTTCAAACCCGGGCAGACCTCGCTCGAGCGCTCGCCCGTCAGGACGAGCGTCACCGGAGTCGCGGGACAGAAGGGCCAGACGACGATCGAGAGCTATTACGGCGGCAGCGTGCAGCAGACCGCAAACAACCTCGATGCGACATTCCAGCCCTGCAACCGTCTCCGCGGCGAGCCGGAATTCCGCTGCGTGGAGCCGACCCGCTATACGGTCAGGTTGCAGGGTGAAAACTGCGAAGTCGACGTCAAAGACAACCGCGGAAATTGGAAACTCGTCTCCAAAACCTGCGAGTACTACCCCGCGATGTGAGCAGCGTCCGTTCACGCGGCGTCGGCGACCGGCCTTTCAACCAACCGCGCGTTGCGCCTCGGCATCAGCCGCTCGGCATGCATCACGGCGATCGCCAGCACCACGACCGCCACGCCCTGATGAGCAAGCGCGAGCCCGATCGGAACTTGATAGAGCAGCGTCGCGATCCCGAGCGCGGCCTGGATCGTCACCGCAACCGCCAGGGCAAGCGCGAGCGCTCCCCTCCCCGCGCGCGCTGCATCGGCGGCGTGCAGCAGCGCCGCGATGAACAGAAGATACGCGATGCCACGGTGGATGAACTGCACGGTGAGCGGGTTCTCGAACAGATTGCGCCACCATGGCTCGTTGAAGAACAGGCTTGAGGCTGCCGGCACCAAGTCCCCGTCGATCAGTGGCCACGTGTTGTAGAGAAGGCCAGCGCGCAAGCCGGCGACCAGCGCGCCCCAATAGATTTGGCACAGCACAAGGGCGAGAAGGCCGATCGCGGAGGCGCGCAGTCGCATCAGAGCCGGCACCGGCGCCTGCGGCCGTAGCCGCCGGATCGTCCACACGATCAGCGCAAAGATTGCGCAGGCGAGCGTCAGGTGGAATGCCAGCCGATAGGGTGACACATTGACCCGCTCGGCGAGGCCCGACGCCACCATCCACCATCCGACCGCGCCCTGCAGCGCGCCGAGGCCAAAGATCGCCCACAGCCATCCGCGCAGGGGGGGCTCGATCCGGCCCTTCCAGAGGAACCAGAGGAACGGCAACAGGAAGGCCGCCCCGATCAAACGACCAAGCAACCGGTGAGCCCATTCCCACCAGTAGATCAGCTTGAATTCATCGAGCGTCATCCCGCGGTTGACCTGCTGATACTGCGGGATGGTCTTGTACTTCTCGAACTCTGCCTGCCATGCGCCCTCAGTCAAGGGCGGCATCGTACCGGTGAGCGGCTTCCACTCGACGATCGAGAGCCCGGACTCCGTGAGCCTCGTTGCTCCGCCGACCAGGACCATCGCGAAGATCAGCCCGGCGACCAGGATCAGCCAGGTCCGGAGCGCGCGGCCATGAGAACAGGTGGATGGAACCGTAGGGGTCATTGGCTCGATCGCTTGCGGGTCCGCTGGGGACCTTATAGGTAGGCAACCGCCCGCTCGCAATTGTCCGAGATCAAGCGCCGATGCCCATCCGCATTCGCAAGCTCGTTGGCGGCATCGCGCTCATTATCCTGGTCGTCGGCTGGGCGCTCCTCGCGATGGCGCTTGCACAGCTGCCCGTGATCAAGGCTAACGCGCTTGTTGAGACGATCTATTATGTCGTGGCCGGACTCGGCTGGGTGCTCCTGGCCATGCCACTCGTGAAGTGGATGGTCGTGGACAAAAAAACGGCCCGGGATCGCGAGCAAACGCGCCCATGAGTAGCCCATGAGTAATCCTGCGCACCTTGCGCAGTGCTCGCCTGCGTCGCGATCACGACATGGTTCGGACAGCGTGCAGCACAGCCTGCAAGGTCGGCAGGTCCGCGCCTGGCGGCACCCGTATCGTCGCCGCGCCGATGACGATCTCGATCATGGGCGTCGTCCCCCCAGCGGGTGGTGGGTCATCCTTGCCGGATGGCGTGTTCACGAGCGGCGCCACCGCCGAGGCGGCGGCGCGGCGCGCACCGCCATCGTCCTGCGCGGCCTTCCGTTGCTGGCCGGCGTCCGTCGCTACGTTCGGGTGGCGGACCGACTCCGGCTTCCGCAGCAACTCGACATTCGGCTCACGCTTGGCCCTGCTGAAATGCCAACTCGGAGGGGCGGTCCGCTCGGTCAGCGCCGCCATCTGCCGGGACACGACCTCGCTGATCCTGCGCGCGGCGTCACCCATGAATTCAACCTTGGCACTTCTCTGAAAGCCAACGCTGCGACGATGCCATTGCTCGGCGGACAGACCATCGCTCGAAAGCCTGAGCACCTTGATGACCCCCTTGCTTGCGAGATCCGGCTCTGCAACCTGAACAAACGGTCTGCGTTGGAGGTTGATTGCGACTTTGACTGGGTTGGGGGACTGTGGCGTGACGGCCAGAAAAAATCCTTCTCTCCCGCGGGCTTCTTTGATTTTCAAACCAAATTCGCTGATGACCTTCTGCTTCAACTCCGCAGACGTGCCAATCTTGAAGCCGACAAACAGCTCACCCGTCGGAACAAAAATACCGCGTCCTTCGGGCAGCTCGAAAACATGAGTCCCGACCAGCACGGATTCGTCGCGCCGTATTCTGTCGAGCGCCTGATCGGCGTCGACCGAACAGTCGCATATCGATACCAGTCGAAATCCCGCTACAGTCCCTTCTGAATTCCAGTTGCTCTCAGGCAATGTCCGTTGAACAGCGTCCTGCGCGTCCTCCGCCTTGTTCTGTCTGAGCTTGACGCCAATCAATTGTTTGCTTTGTGCAAGAGTGATGGACTGGTTGCCGTACTTGAGTGCGAACGCATTCATGCTTCCTGCCTCGCGTTTGTCGAAACGATTGGACGGAAATTGTGGCGGCATTCTCCTTTTTGCCGTTGTAATTTGTGCATGGTCGTAATTTGAGACTAAGCGTGTCTGAACGTCCACACAGGATATAAGGTTCCCTCGGGACGAATCAGAAACGCTTCTTCAGTTTGAAATCTGGCCGGACAAATGCAAGCCCCCCCGGGCCTAAACAACTATAGCGAGACAATACACTTGCGGCAACTTCTTTTGGCCTGCGACGCCACATCATTCAGGTTTGCATTTATGATCCAGTAATCTTCGTTAGAGCGTTGACCCGCTGCAAAAGATTTGTTGGCGCAATGGGCATCACGCTTCGCTGGAATAACGCATCGCCACCAATCACTTGATCATCGCTACGCGGCGTCGACGCGCCGGAAGCCGTTCCACATCGCGGTAGCGGCTCCCGACAACAGCACCCGCACATACCGCAACTGTTGATGCTCGCCGTTGAGCGAGATGCGCGGCAGCGCCATCAGATGATCGCGGTGCGACGGGAACAGCACACCCGGTCGCGTAGTCA
>Ga0209797_10000315_pt1 | contig 24064 bp, 23 predicted proteins | sample DOMMetBare3Fresh_2_FD_187472 | JGI IMG/M metagenome (GOLD analysis project Ga0209797, IMG submission 187472) | Wetland sediment microbial communities from St. Louis River estuary, USA, under dissolved organic matter induced mercury methylation -... | ecosystem: Environmental > Aquatic >... | reverse complement strand
TAAAGCCGCTCCCACGACAATATCATTTTATAATTACCGATCGTTTGCCTTTTATCTCACTAGCCTTTTTGCACTTTATGCAGCAGCAATATAGCCAATACCGAACCACTGGTATCGGCAAGCCAATCAGCGCTATCTGCCTCACGTCCTACGACAAACGATTGATGCCATTCATCAGATAGCCCATATAAACTGCAAAATGCAATGCTGAGCAGAGCCAATATACCTGGCCGATTTAACCAATGTTTAAAGCTTCGCCATGCCAACAGACCCATAATAGAATAGGCGCCGGCGTGGTAAAGTTTATCTTGGTAGTCAAATCCAAAATCAAAAGGATTTTTAAGGGATGATTGATCAGAAAGCCAGTAAAGAAATAAGCAATAAAATAACAATAAGGTAAAATCCAGAGTTTTAATCATGTATACGCAGACTATCAGTAATGAAAAATGTATTTGAATTTGCCGAAGCGTGTTTGCATGGTTCGACTGTCGACAGAAAATTAGCGCTGACCCATCAGGCCATGCATGCATTAGAAAACGGTGAATTAAGTCTACGATCGGAGCAACCGGTATTGCCAATTGCTCAGGTAAAATTTCCTGATAAGCCGATACTATTGCCTCCCCGCGACATGCCCAAACGTAAACTCGGCACAGCCGAGGGGGTTGCTGCCTTCTTTCATGCCATTGCTCACGTTGAATTCATGGCGATTTATCTGGCTTGGGATATGCTCTATCGTTTCCGCGGGTTGCCAGATCAATTTTATCAGGATTGGCTAAAGATTGCTGATGAAGAAGCGCAGCACTTTGAATTAATCAGCACACATTTACTGGCGATGAATATGAAATATGGTGATTTACCCGCACATAGTGGCTTGTGGGATCACGCCAAAGATACCGCTGATGATTTACTGGCGAGATTGGCTATGGTGCCGCGCTGCATGGAAGCGCGTGGACTGGACGTAACGCCGGCTATTATTTCAAAATTCAAGCAGTTGGGAGATTATTTAAGTGTAGCGCTATTAAACCGCATTTTAACCGATGAAGTAGGTCATGTTGAACGAGGATCATTTTGGTTTAAATTTGTCTGTGAGCAACAAGGCATTGAATCAGAAGCTAAATATTGCCAATTAATCAAACAATATTACCAGGGAGGCAAGCCAAAAGGCCCTTTTAATCGAGAAATGCGTATAATTGCAGGTTTCTCGAATGCTGAGCTGGACTGGCTGGAAAATACAACCACATGAACACACAAAAAATTTTTGATACCCCTCTGTTTGGGCTGGGATTTAGAGTTTTCTTTGCCCTGGCCGGATTATCGGCGCTCATTTTAATCGTGCTTTGGAATGCTATTTTTAAAGGCGCAGTAACCGCGGATAATTATTTTGCCACTAATTATTGGCATGCCCATGAAATGCTGCTGGGTTATTCTGTCGCCGTGATTGCCGGCTTTTTATTAACGGCTGTTAAAAACTGGACAGGCAAACCGACATTGACCGGTGATAAATTAGCGGGAATCGCTTTGTTATGGCTTTATGGCCGCATCCTGCCTTTTTATGCGGGCTTATTACCGGATGCCTTGATTGCAGTCGTAGATTTTGCTTTTTTGCCTATTCTGGCTTATCAAATCAGCAAACCCATTATGCAGGCCAAACATTACAGAAGTCTTATTTTTATTGGGCTGTTACTGCTATTAACCCTAGGCAACGGTTTTATACATGCCGAAATTCTGGGGCTTTGCCAGGACACGGCATGGACGGGCATTCAACTCGTCATCGCAACCATTATTATCCTGATTCTGATCCTTGCCGGACGGGTATTCCCCTTTTTTACGGAAAAGGGCTTGTCTGGAACGCTGATAATAAGAAATCCGTTGTTAGATGCCTTATCAATTGGCTCGGCTGTGGTTGTCTTCGCTTTGCAAATCTGGGCTATTTCCGGTACTTTTTTAGCACTGGCTGCGATTTTCGCCGCGATAGTGAATAGCGCCCGCCTATCGGGCTGGTATGTGCAACGTATATGGTATGTGCCTTTGTTATGGATACTTTATGCGGGTTACGGCTGGATTATTTTTGGCTTTATATTGACGGCATTGTCAGCCTATACATGGGTATTACCCTCTCTAGCTTTACATGCCTTTACTATAGGAGGCATCGGTGTATTAACCTTGGGCATGATGGCGCGAGTTTCATTAGGTCATACCGGCCGGGCCCTCAAAGTCTCAAATGCCATGGCTATTGCTTTTGTATTAATCAATTTGGCCGCCTTGCTCAGAGTTTTAGTACCGATAACGTTGCCCAACGGGTACAACCTTTTGATTTATGGTTCAACGTTGTCCTGGCTCGCCGCATTTTCTTTGTTTATGTTTGTCTATGCGCCCATTTTAACCAGTCCCCGTATTGATGGGCAGGAGGGCTAATGTTCAGTAAGCTTGATAGTATTGTTGCCCTGATTACCGGCTCTTTGGTTTTATTTTCCAGTATTGGACTTTTTGCTTTAACACTAAATGCCCGCTATACCCATGCGATAGGTCGAGTAAGAGATATCTATGATGACCTGCAGAAAAGTCATGAGGCAAGCAAGCTGGCAAAAGAGCTCAATATGATGGTGTATCGATGCCACATACTTAAATGGAGTTTTGGCCTGTTGTTATGCAGCGCCATCAGCAGCGGAGTGTTTTTGCTGGGATCAATATTTTCAAGATTTGTAGGGCATATCAGTGAAGAAGCCTTGATTATATTTGTAGTCTTTAGCGTCTTATTTATCTTCAGTTCCATGGTTTTTCTATTTGTGGATGTATTAGCGTCTTTAAAAGCCACATTGATACACATAGAAAGGCTGAAATAAACCTGGCGGTGGGCGAACAGTATTATTGTTTGCCCACAGTTTACTGATAAAAATTATAAAAGCATTGGCGAATCCACGAAAGTAAGCTTATTCATAGGACTTGAATTCAGATTATGCCGCGTAATGCGATTCGATATAGCGTTGCACTATTTCCTGAAATTCTTCAGCAATTCTGTCGCCTTTAAGGGTGACTGTTTTTTCGCCATCTTCATAAACAGGCGCTACCGGCGATTCGCCGGTACCCGGCAAACTGATGCCGATATTGGCGCTTTTACTTTCCCCTGGACCATTAACCACGCAGCCCATAACGGCAATTTCCATCGTTTCAACGCCCGGGTACTGCGTACGCCATATCGGCATTTGATCGCGCAGATAAGTTTGGATATCCATCGCCAGTTTCTGGAAATAATCACTGGTCGTCCGGCCGCAACCGGGGCAGGAAATAACCATGGGGGTAAAAGAACGAAAGCCCATGGTCTGGAGAATTTCCTGGCCAACGATGACTTCCTGGGTTCTGGATGCGCCGGGTTCAGGCGTTAAGGAAATACGGATGGTGTCGCCGATACCCTGCTGCATTAACACCGACAAGGCGGCGGCTGAAGAGACTATACCTTTGGAGCCCATGCCTGCCTCGGTAAGCCCTAAATGCAAAGCATAATCACATCGGCTGGATAAGTCCTGATAAATATTGATCAGCTCCTGTACGTTGCTAATTTTGCAGGAAAGAATGATTTTATTTTTTGACAAGCCTAGTTCTTCCGCTTTCGCGGCGCTTTCCAGGGCAGACAAAACGATCGCTTTACGGGTAATAGCGGGTAAAGGCTCAGGGTGTTTTTGCAGTCTGTTTTCATCCAGTAACCGTGTCAACACCGCCTGATCCAGACTGCCGCCATTAACGCCGATACGGACTGGCTTGTTGTACTGGCAAGCGAATTCAATCATTTGCTGAAATTGCGGATCGCGGCTTTTACCTCGTCCCACGTTACCTGGATTGATGCGATATTTATCCAGAGCTTCTGCGCAATCCGGGTATTTTTCCAGTAATTTGTGGCCATTAAAATGGAAATCACCGACTATCGGTACTGTGCAGCCTTTTTGATTTAATTTGTTGCGAATCTCGGCAACGGCTTTCGCCGCTTCTTCTGAATTGACCGTGATGCGAACCAGTTCGGAACCTGCGGTAGCCAGTTCGATAATTTGATTAACGGTTGCAGACACATTAACCGTGTCGGTATTGGTCATTGATTGTACGACGATAGGCGCACCGCCGCCGACCTTAACGTCGCCGACTAAAACTTGATGAGTAATTTTTCTAAGGCTAATTGACATAGTCTAAATCTTTTAAAAAAGTTGTAGTTATACTCAAATTATACGCTAAACAGACTATTGAGAAGAGTTAAATTGTATGTTTACTATACAAATCATTAACAACAGCCTAGGTAATTTCTGACCTGGCCGGTGTTAGAAACCAGGCAGGTCCAGGAGATAGCATAAGCTAATAAATTCTTAACCTACGTTGTGCCCGCCTACTCAAAACGCCATTGCAGAATTTTTGCGGTCAACGCGGCAGACTTAAACATAAAATGGAGTATAATTTACCCGTAATTTTTTCATTAACCTCCTGTTTTAGTCCTAAAATATAGGGCAATCAGTTAGATTGAAATACTCAAACAGTCTCTCAATAGCCAATGAATGATTGGTAAAATAACTGATCATAAGGACAAACCAGCCACTAAACTTTTCCATCAATTTTGAGGTTCCCAAATTAATAACGGCCTATTAATGCGCCTAACGGCCTTACAAACCCCTGCTAATAACAGTTGGCTGCCTGTCTTTGTCACTGCCATATTATATTATTTATCAGGCAATCTGATCTTGTCATTATCAATGCCACCGAGTTATGCCACAGCCATCTGGCCGCCAACCGGCATTGCCCTGGCTGCTGTTTTGTTATGGGGTTACCGGGTGTTGCCGGCGGTATTTCTGGCCGACTTACTGATTCACTTTGAAGTCTACAATGTGCCAACTTCATCCGAATCTCCGCTGCAATTGCTAATATTTTTCCTTAATCCTGTCACTAGCGTTTTCAGAGCCTGGCTAGGAAGCGTTCTGGTCAAAAAATATGCGGGATACCCCAATGCATTAATTTCGATCAAGTTAATTTTCCTGTTCTTTTTATTCGCCGGGCCAGTTGCCAGTTTTTTACCTGCCATGCTCAGTATTTATGGGCTATTTCTAACCGGTGTTATCCTAAAGCAGGATCTGGTTTTTTCCTTTTTAACCTGGTGGATGGGCGATTGTAATGGCATCGTTGTTTTTACCCCGCTATTTTTTATTTTCTTTGACCGCTCCCATAGAATCTGGCGGCAACGTTTATTTTCTGTGGGTTTACCATTAATTATCATTTTTTTAATAACCTCAGCAGCTTATTTATTGGCGCAGCACTTCGAAGTTGAACGTTTACATAAAATAATCGGCAAGCAATCAGATATTATCAGGGATGATTTAGAGGATGAATTTCAGCACCATTTAACAGCGATAAATTTATTCAAGGATTTAGCTAACTCACATCAATTGATTTCGGAAGCTGATTTCCGGCTATTTTCACTGTTGATTTTTAATCATCACCCCGACATATCCCATCTTGAATGGCTGGATGCCAGTAAAAATAAATCCGGATATAACTTCACCAGTCAATACCGGGCAAATGGGGAGACAGTTAACACCATTGATTTTATTTCAGTAGCTGACGTGGCCAATAAACTTGATTTTGATTCCAGATTTGTAACACGAACTGTCAACAATCAGTTTCTTATATTTATGCCGATAGTGGAAACAGGCGAAAAAAGTTGTCAATGCCTGAAGGGCCTGGTTGCCGAAGTGGTTAATATTAATAAATTTGTCGAAGGCGCTTTAAATAAAAGAAATATTGAGCATCTGGTCATTAAAATTTCTGAAGAGAAAAGCGATGAGCGACGGCAGGCTGTTTTTCAATCCAATAATATTCAGGAACTATCAGATCCCCTAGCTTTGTTCAATCATGCTCTCATAACACTGCTGGATCAAAAGTGGTTGTTAGAAATTGCCCCTGATAAAAAATTTCTCAGCGAATATTATTCATGGTCGGTATGGCAACTATTAGCCGGGGGGATGTTTTTGACCGGTTTTATGAGTATCGGTTTATTGGTTTTGACCGGCCAGAATGAATCTGTCAAATCGGAAGTTGATAGTCGCACTCAAGAACTCAAACTGATTAATAGCAAATTGTTAAAAAGCGAACAGCAGTTCAGAAAGCTGGTGCAAACCCAGTCAGCAATTTTTTGGCGGGCAGACCCGGCTACTTGCAGGTTTTTGTTCGTTAGTGATGAGGCCGAGAGCCTATTGGGATTTCCCGTCGAAAGGTGGCTTAATGAAGCTGATTTTTGGCCGCGCCACATTCATGAAGATGACAGGATAACCGCACTGGCATATTGTGCAGAAGAAACCAGAAACCTTCGCAATCACGATTTTGATTATCGAATGCTGACAGCAGATGGCCGCTGTATCTGGTTACGTGATTATGTCAATTTGGTTGTTGATAACGGTGAAGTGACAGAAATGTTTGGTTTCATCATCGATATAACCCTGCAAAAGCAGGCAGAAGAACAATTGCGCTTGGCTGCAACCACATTTGAAAGCCAGCAAGGCATCATGATTACCGATAATGATTCCAAAATACTGCGGGTCAATAAAGCGTTTACCGAAATTACCGGATATTCTCAAGAGCAAGCCATAGGAAAAAGCCCAAGAATACTGAGTTCGGGGCGGCATGATGAGGTGTTTTATCGGGATCTTTGGACGCAATTAACAACCAATGGCCACTTTGAAGGGGAAATATGGAATCGCCGAAAAAACGGCGAACTCTATCCAGAATGGCAGACCATTACAGCGGTAAAAAATGATGCCGGCGAAGTAAGCCATTATGTCTGCGTATTCTCCGACATAACCGAGAAAAAAGATGCCGAAGGTAAAATTCATGCATTGGCTTTTTATGATCCTTTAACCCATTTGCCTAATCGTCGTTTACTTCTGGACAGATTTGATCATGAGTTGGCAATAGCAAAAAGACATAAGCAGTTCGGTGCTGTTATATTTTTGGATTTGGATCATTTTAAAATACTTAATGATACCAAAGGACATTTGGTAGGTGATGAATTACTCATTCAAGTTGCAAAGATCCTGGTTTCCACGCTCAGGGAAGAGGACACGCCTGCCCGTTTAGGCGGGGATGAATTTGTTGTTTTACTGCATGCAAACTCTGATAGCTTGAGAACAGCTGCCGATCAAGCCCGGGTCGTCGCTGAAAAAATTAAAGATAAATTAAATGAGCCTTTTATGCTAAAACAATATCAGCATCAAATATCAACCAGCATCGGCATTACTTTGTTTCCAGACCATCACCAAAGCCCTGAGGTGATTCTGCAACAAGCAGACACTGCGATGTATCGTTCCAAGGCCAGCGGTCGCAATACCATCAGTTTTTTTCATCCCAGTATGCAGGAAGCGGCCAATCTGCGCTTAAATCTTGAAAAAGACCTCAGGGCGGCGATTGAAAATGGCAGATTGATTTTGTGTTATCAGCCGCAAGTCGATGCCAGTGGCGCTGTACTTGGTGCGGAAGCATTAATACGCTGGAAACACCTCGATAAAGGCCTGTTATTACCCGTGGATTTTATTCCCGTTGCCGAAGAAAGCGGTTTGATCCTGTCTATAGGGCGATGGGTATTGTTGGAAGCCTGTAATCAGATTAAAGCTTGGCACGATGGAGGGGTTAAGCTGCCACACATTTCTGTTAATGTCAGTTCTCGTCAATTTAGGCAACAGGATTTTGTCGACCAGGTAAAACACGCGATAGAAAGCAGTGGAATTGCTCCCCATCTGCTGGGTATTGAATTAAACGAAAGCGTTATGATTGTTGATATTAACGATACGATAGCTAAATTAGAAGCCTTAAAAGCACTGGGTATTTCTATTGCCGTTGATAAATTCGGTACGGGTTATTCTTCATGTATGTATTTGAAACAGCTACCGATTAATACCTTAAAAATAGATCAAGGTTTCATCAGCAACATTTTAATGAATCCCGGCGATGTCAGCATTATAGAAGCCATTATCAGTATGGCGCAACATCTGAATTTACGCGTTATTGCCGAGGGGGTGGAAACGCCAGAACAACTGGCATTTCTAAAACAGCGGGGCTGCTCGGTTTTTCAAGGCTATTATTTTAGCCACCCCCTGCCTGCGGCCGAATATGAAGACAAGTTTTTTGATCTTGAGACAGCAGGGAGTGATTGATTCAACTTTGCCAGATTACATGATTTAACCTTTCCAAGTTCGTCATTCCGGCATAGATTGCCGGAATCCGTACCCCATGGATGGGTTGAACTTACCATCCATGGCGCTGGATACCCGCATCCAGACCGGCATGACGGGCTTGTGAATTAATCTGACAAAGTAGATCAGGTAACTGATAAAAAAATAAATCGCCACAGATTTACAGATTAAACCGAATGACTACTCAGCAGATTAGAAAAATAAAACTCAGGTACCAAAAAAGGCGCCTTCAGGCGACACGGATTTGGCTGATAAACACTGAAAAAAGTCAATAAATTCCGCTTCAACCCGTCTAATCAGCGCTATCCGTGTTCTATTATAAAAGTCAGCATCTGCTGAGCAGTTAGTTTAATTATAATCTGCCTTATGTTGACTTTATAGTGTGCATAATCTTTATAACAGCCTGCTTATTTAACTGCCCTACCCTGTTGTGTTCCCGGCATAACGCGCCTCTAAAACCCAGATAATCGGCCTGATACGGCATGAGTTCGGGTATGTCTTTCAATCTGAGTGAACCCGCCAGTCCACAGAGTAATTGCCTGGCTTTAGCTTGCTTAACAAATTGAGCGATCTCCACTTTTGCCATCAACTGAGTTAGTGAACCTTTCTGTTTGTCCATTGTGTCCAGCATAACGCCAGCAAAATTTGCCTCTTTCAGCAAACTCATGACGCTAAAGTCAGGCTGGGTATCGGCAAATAACACCGCAATTAAGGCAATCTTTTGTTGACTTAATGCAGACAATTTCATTGCCGTTCCCCGCCAATCATCACCCGGAAAAAAGCCGATTTTTATATAATCAACGCCTGTTTCAGCCATAGCCTTGACGGCATTTACAACCGGATCAGGCTGTACGGGCAAGTCACCAATGGTTGCGCTGACTGGGCAACGTCCATCAATTTCGGCAACAAGCTGTTTTACGGTGGCAACATCCAAAGCGCCCAGTGCGCCTAAAGCGGGTTGTTTAAGATCAATAATATCAACCCCCGCACTTAGCACCAGCAAGGCTTCTGCTAAGCAGTCGACGCTGGCAAGCATGCCGGTCATGAGTTGACCTCTGCTTTATGCTTATCTACCACTGCCATCAACCAATCCCAAGCTTCCCATTCTCTTTCACCCGCGGTTTTTTCAAGCCCGATACGCAGATAGTTTAATTCGGCTTCAATTTTTGCCAGCGGCAGCATACTCAATCGACTAAGTAAAATAGCTGCTTCCAATACTGAAAATTGTGCACGGTTAAAACCCCTGAAGGGAGCATGATTCACGGTATGAACAGTTTTACAGAATAATTTTGGCCGGGCGTAATCATCTTCAATTCTTACCAACTCAACTTCGCTGTGCGCCAACGCACACTGAAGCACCTGACCATTAATTATTTCCGCCGCAGTTAACGGCCAGTCGCTCCGCCCCGTTAAACATCCCGCAAAAATGCGCACATCATCACAATAGTTAAGCACCGCTGTTTTGCTTTCCAGCAAATTATTGAGTGTTTTGGAAGGTCGAAACGGCAGAATTATACAGTCATCGCCGTTGACATGAATGCCCATAGGCGCAATGTGGGCTAACCCTGCACTATTCTGAGTGGTAACTATGGCTTCTTGAATCATTTTTGTGTGCTACAAGTTTGAAAATCATTCCCTCTGCTTGATGGAGAGGGTTAAGGAGAGGTAATTTTTTCTTTATTCATTTCCCTTCACCCCTCTCCCTTTGGAGAGGGGCTTTTGATCATCGCCTAAAGATGATTTTTGTAAAGTAGTTCCAGCCGGTTTAAAGCTGTGTAGATCAACTGTTTGTTCTTCCTGATCCGTGGCACAACCCCAGTTGAGCGCCTGATCCTGGGTAAAACGCTTGCCTAATTGCCAGGCTATTTCGGCGCGAGCCAGTTCAACGCCTAAATAAAAAGCATGGCCGCCGTCATTTTCAACGTGCAGCTTAGGAAATAAAGCAAACGGATCAGTGGCGCTGTGCAAGCCATCACGATTAAAAATATGCACCCCTTCGGCACTGGTTTGAATGCGAAAACTGGGGTCTGTGATTTGTCCGGCAAGCTCCTTGATTTCTTCGAGCGAATAAGGAAAAGGGGAAATCTCGTGCAGCGCCATCAAACCGGGATCAATATGCTTGGGTAGCGTGTCATGTTCTTTAGAGGCGAACATAATACGCCGCGCCAAATCCGCTTCTTTTATCGCCCGGCAGGCGTGTTTGCTGACTTCGGTCGCCAGAATATTATTGATATTGAGCTCTGAACATATACCCAGCAACAGGGCATTCATACCCGCGGTGTCTGCGTGGGTCAGTTCGGTAATATTGCCCACACCCATCATTATCTCAACATCAGGGTGATTTTTTCTGACTTGGTGATAGCGCACAATGGATTGCGTGAAGCCAAAATGCAACGGGTCTAAAATCGGATCGACGATAAAAGGCCGATTCTTCGCCTGCATCGCTTTAATGACTCTATCCAGAGATGCCAGATCCTCATGTTTTTCCGGAATGATAATCGGCGTTGCCGCCACTTCGTCGGCAATCCACAGTGTGCTTTCATGCAGACTGAGCATATAATCAGCCCCTGCTTTGCCACCTCTAAGCAAATCACTTTCATCCAACGAATCAATGCTGACCGTAAATCCTTCCTGTTTCAATGTCCGGATAATGTCTTCCATGTGAGGGAAATCGGTACTGGGTAAACAGCCTATATCAATGACATCAGCGCCATTTTTTTTATAGTAGCAGGCACGTTTAATCACCTCTTCAACGCCGACATTCGGCGCATCGACAATTTCAGCAAAGATTTTGACGCTGTAGCGGCTTAAGTCGGGCTTTTGAGCGGCTTTGCCAAAGTATTGAGGCAAGTCTTTGAGCTCTTCCGGCCCACGTTCTATAGGTAAGCCCATGGTGTTTGACAAAGCCTCCAAATCACCGCGGCACCGTCCTGGCACAAGAATCCGTTCAGCCCCAAAGGTATCGGTCAACCTGCGCCCTATCATGTCTGCAGTCATTAATGCCGCAACCTTAAGCCCCAACTGATGCACAGTATAGGTAAATTCCGGCCGCATTTTTTCCAGAATATTACGCAGTTGTTTTTCCGCCAGCTTGCCGGTAAGAAACAGTATATGTTCGCTCATTAACCTTCTTCCAATGGAGAAGCGGCTAAATCGCTCAACTTGATGGCATTGTTATAGCGCATGGCAACTTCAGCCAGCCTTTCTTTAACGGTAATAATCAATTCATCAACGCTTTTAACGACAGTCGTGTATTCGAATGTGCATAACTTGCTGGTGCCCTCCAAATCGATTTTGCGCGGATAAACCATTACCTTTTTACCACCTGGAGCAGTGGTTTCCATTTCCGGGGCAATATCACAAGGATAAACAATGCTCGGCACCCGGCATTTACCGGCTTGGGAGTATAAGTTGGTCACCAGGGAATCTGCGATTCCCAGGACACACTTAGCCACCGTATTTGAAGTCGCCGGTGCCATCACAAAAGTATGGTAATAACCTTTATAAAAATGCCCGACCGGGGGTGATGATGCGGTTTTATCGCGGTACACGGGCATTTTTTCGCGGATCTCATTCAGATTGATACCGTACATTTTTATCACTTCTTCCGCCGCCTGACTAAGATATAGATCAACATCATCCAGGGTGAGCAGGAAATCCAGGCATTCTTCTATATAATGACCGGATCCGGTAATCGCCCAGGCTAATCGTGGTTTATTCATTACATTATTCAGAGTCGAAAGCATTGCTTCATTATACCCGAATCTATAGAACGCAACGCACAGGAGCTCAGACATGTTCAGTCAATTTAATAAACCGCTGATTATGGGTATTTTAAATGTTACGCCGGATAGTTTTTCCGATGGCGGCAAATATACGGGCATTAATGACGCCCTAAAGCAGGTTAAACGGATGCTGGACGAAGGTGTAGATATTATTGATATAGGCGGTGAATCAACGCGTCCCGGAGCAGATTCAGTTGCGGCACGAGATCAACTAAAACGGGTGATTCCGGTTATAACAGCCATCAGGCAACAGTTAAGAAGCGCTGTATTAATCAGCATTGACACCACCTCCAGCGCAGTTGCTAAAGCGGCGCTGGCAGCCGGGGCCAATATAATCAACGATGTTTCCGCAGGACAGGATGATAAAGCGATACTGGCATTGGCTGCTCAAACCGATGTGCCGATTATTTTGATGCACAGCCAGGGCACACCCAAAACCATGCAGGATAAGCCTTATTATGATAATGTAGTCCACGAGGTCATTGTGGCTCTGCAACATCGAATCCATTCTGCAATCAAGGCAGGGATTAAGAAAGAAAATATAGCCATCGATCCGGGCATCGGCTTTGGCAAACGTAAACAGGATAATCTGGATATATTAGCGCATCTCGATACGCTAGTGGCGTTAGAATTTCCGGTTCTGTTAGGCACCAGCCGCAAGCGCTTTATGGGTACTCTTTGCGATGTGACCGAACCCTCGGAACTGGTTACTGCAACAGCAGTCACTACCGCTTTAGGCGTTATGGCAGGCGTGCGGATATTTCGGGTGCATGACGTCAAAGAAAACCGGCAGGCGGCTGATGTGGCCTGGGCCATTAAACAACGGCGGTAGAATCAGATTAAATTGTCTTCATCATTATGCAGGGGATTATTGACTCGGCAACTTATCGAGATAACCCGTAATGTGAAAGGGTTGGATGATTCCGAATTTCTTAGTCCCTTTAAAATCCGGACTCGAAAAAAGTGCCCTCCTTTATGTTAAATTTGAAATGTTTTTCTTGTCAAAACAGCCAAAAAGGTAATAATACAATTGCAAATTTTTCATAACAAGAGGAATATATCGCAGGTAAAAACTCAAGATTATGCGCTCTTAATAATCATGAATTCATATCCAGCTATCTTTATTTATTAACTCAACCGGGAATTAGCGCCATGACCAAAGATGAATTATTATCAAAAATCCATACCACCATTGACGAACAACAAGCAAAGCTCGAAGCACTTAAAGAAAAAGCAGTGAGTGAGTCGCAAGAAACGCTTCATGATGTTCGTGCCGCGATTGACGATTTGGAACCAAAGCTAGAACAAGCAAAAGCGAAAGCTATGGAAATAGCCAATATAGCTGATGATAAGTGGGATGATGCGAAAGAGTCGTTGGAGTCAGGATGGGATGAAGCATCCGCAAAACTGGAAGAAGGCTGGCATAGCTTGACATCATCCATTAAATCATTTTTCTCTTAAAAATCGTAAAAATTTCGAATAACTCGGGTAGCTACCATTTTTCATCGTTAAGGCAAGATTATGAAAAACTCAGAAGCATCTGCAAGCTTTTACATTGCCGATACTTCTGAGTTTGAATCTCAGCTCCGATTTAACCTTTTCCCCGAGTTTATTTTTTTGCCGTTCTCGAAAAGGTATCGCAAGCTGCTATATCTCCACTTTCCAACCCTTTACGAAGCCAGTAAGCGCGCTGCTCAGATGAGCCGTGGGTAAATGATTCCGGGCTTATACTATTACCGGCACGATTCGATAAGCGATCATCGCCTATTGCGGAAGCCGCCCTCAGACCTTCATCGACATCCCCTGGTTCCAAAAGATTGCGATATTTATCGGCATAGTGAGCCCATACTCCCGCAAAACAATCCGCTTGTAATTCTATTAGCACCGATAAAGCATTCGCTTGAGCCGGAACGCTACGGCGTTGCAAATCATGAACTTTGCCCGATATGCCCAAGAGATTTTGCACATGATGACCGACCTCGTGCCCAATGACATAGGCTTGAGCGAAATCGCCCGGAGCACCCAGGTTATCCAATTCCCGAAAAAAACCAAGATCGAGGTAAACCTTTCTATCGCCAGGACAATAGAAAGGGCCCGTAGCTGAGGAATTATAACCGCATGCAGATGAAACCTGATCGGAAAACAAAATCAGCTTCGGTACTTGATACTGCTTGCCGATACGAGGCAAAATCGTGTTCCAAGTATCTTCTGTATCCGCCAATATAGCGGATACAAATTGAGCGGATTCATCGTTGCCAGGCGTTTTTTGTCCTGGGGAGACTGCGGTTGTCAAACCGTCCCCGCCGGACCCTTGCGACAGCATCGCTAATAGCTCTAAAGGGTTTTCTCCCAGTGCGACGCCTAATAACACGACAACCACCAGCACACCGCCGCTTAGTTTAATCGATGGACCGCCGATCCCCGCACCACGGCGATCCTCAACATTATCGCTTTGTCTACCTTTTTTCCACAACATGATATCTTCGCGTCATTTCTTAGCGGTCTGAAATAATTAATGTTTGTAAGTCACTCTGAAAACCCCAGAACGCTTGCTTCTCAATTTTTAGAGCAGCGTAAATATGCCACTAGGGAATCCGTAATTTTTGGCCCGGAGATATGCGATCCGGATTGCTTAAAATATCGCGATTGGCATCGAAAATACGTTGCCATTTATTGGCATCGTTGTAGAACTGTTTGGCAATCTTAGAAAGCGTATCGCCACTGGCCACAGTGTAAGTTCGATCGGCCGATGCCGATGCAGTCGCTGGACCCGTTCCTGCATGGACAGGAGCTGCACCTGTGTGCGTTGTTTGTGGTTCGGAAGCGGGCTCTTTTCCCTCGTCCTCTTTATTGCCAAAATAGGATGCTGCCACTTTCGCAGCAACCGCAACCCCCACCCCACCTAGAAGCACTTTGCCCAATGTCGCAAGATTGCTTGATTCGGGTACCTTACCGTCCGGCGTCAGTTTATCGACCATTGCGGGTAAAACTTGCGAGAGTACCGATGCGCCCTGAGCTTCAGGGATGCCCGCCTGTTCAGCCAGGGCGGCAATCTGGTCTTTGCCCAACACATCGGTCAATTGATCTGGCCTTATGCTCTTATTTTCTCCAGTACCAACCCAGGACGCGGCAAGATCACCCAAGCCTGATTGTTGAAATTTTTTAACCAATCCATCTACGCCGCCCATTGTCCCCAGCATTCCCAACGCGCCATTCAATAAACTTTGGGTTTGGGTTTCAGCTTGTCCTGCAGAACTGCTTGCTCCCAGGGCAGATTTAACTATTTCTGTAAAAAGACTCATAAGGTATCTCCTCGTGATTTGTATAGCTAAAAAAAATTGTTACACACCAGAGACTTCTATAAATCCCAGAAAAAAGCTGTCAGTGGCTTACAGACCAATTTATCGTATTATTGATTGAAAAGATAGAAAATTTATACCGCGCTACTGTTTAAAATTTTCGGTTAATCCAACTCTTTTAGCGTGTAACATCGGCTAAACACTCTTCATCATTATGCAGAGGATTATTGACACGCGTGCTTATCGGGGTAAGCTGAAACGTGCTGTAGGCATCGTTCGCCATAAAATCGGCCATCTCGACAGACGTGTTTGTTATATCCAGCCAGCGGTTATAATAATCAGGCGGTATTATGACCGGCATACGATCATGGATAATCGCTATTTTGTCATTGGCAGCGGTGGTTATAACAGTGCAGGAATAAACGGTTTCCTGCTTGTGCTCCCAATGCTCCCAAAGCCCTGCAAAAGCGAACAAGGCACGCTCCGGTTGATGAATATGATAGGGGTGTTTCCCGGTTTCCGTTGTCTGCCACTCAAAAAATCCGGTAGCAGGAATCAGGCAGCGTCGATGTTGGTAAGCCTTTCTAAATGACGGTTTTTGAGCTAACGTTTCGGCTCTGGCATTGATTAAACGGCTGGAAATTTTACGGTCTTTGGTCCATGAGGGTATTAACCCCCAGTGCAGGTTGACGGCTTTGTTGCTACCGTCTTCCAGGCGCACCACCGAGAGGATTTTTTGTCCCGGGGGAATATTGTAGTCAGGTTGATAATCCGGTAAACGCGGTAAACTGAAATGCTCCATGATCTGCGGCTTTGTTGCGATCAAGTTAAAACGTCCACACATAAATGCACCCTGAACTGATTAAACTGGAACTTACCTTCAAGCCATCGATTTTAACAAAGATTGATGACCCTCTGCTTGATGAATACCCAATCGAATTATGGATGAAACGCGATGATATGCTGCATCCCATCATTTCTGGTAACAAATGGCGTAAACTTAAATACAGTCTTGATCATGCCCTGTCTTTACATGCCGATACGCTTATCAGCATGGGCGGTGCTTATTCCAATCATTTACATGCGCTGGCTTACGTGGGTAAGGCGTTAGGATTAAAAACCATCGGGTTTATCCGGGGCGAGCAACCGGAAACGTTAACTCCGACTTTATGTGAATTAAAAAATTGGGGCATGGAACTGAAGTTTGTCTCCCGTTCCGATTATAGACTACTCCGGCAATACAAAGGCTGTCTTGATTTGCCTGGATTAAAACCGCGACAATACTGGTTGCCTGAAGGCGGCGCGCAAGCGTTAGCGTTAAAAGGTGTCGCGGAACTGGTCAACGAAATTGATGTCGGATATGACATACTTTGCGCGCCCTGTGGCACGGGAGCAACTTTAGCCGGTATGATTGAGGCTGTTCCTGATCAAGTATCCATCATGGGTTTTGCGGCATTAAAAAATGCGGGATTTTTACGGGCTGACGTTCAATCGTTATTACCGCAGTCTCGTACTAACTGGCAGATAAACCTGGATTATCACTTCGGAGGTTTTGCCAAAACCAGTGCTGAACTTATGGCATTTATTGCGGACTTTGAGCACAAAACCGGAATTCCTCTTGAACCTGTTTATACCGGAAAAATGATGTATGCACTTTACGATTTGATAACTAAACGCACGCTTAAACCGGGCCAGCGTATTATTGCCGTGCATACTGGCGGATTGCAGGGAAAAAGAGGGTTCATAGCATGAATCGCTTGTTAGAGCCCGAGTTAATGGAAGAAGAAAATCAGGTAAAAGCCTATGCTGAAGCCAATTTTGAAATACCGCATAATGACTTTATACAACGGCTTAAAGCGTTCATCAATGATCCTGAGTTTAGCGGCACAGCGCTGGATTTAGGCTGTGGCCCCGGCGATATCAGTTGCCGCTTTGCCAAAGCCTTTCCCTTGAGTAAAGTACATGCGGTTGATGGCTCCAAGCCAATGTTAATTTATGCACAATCAGCATTAACTACTGACCTGGCGCAGCGCATAAACTTTATTGAGGGTCTGTTGCCTGACGTCATATTACCGCAGCCCAGTTATCAGATAATTTTCAGCAATAGCCTCTTGCATCATTTACCTGATCCACAGACGCTTTGGCAAACTGTAAAAAAACACTCCTTGCCGGGCGCACGCATCATTATTATGGATTTATTGCGTCCAGCCAGTATTGAGGATGCACAGATAATGGTGAATAATTATGCCGCCAACGAGCCTGATGTTCTGCAACGGGATTTTTATCATTCTTTACTGGCTGCTTTTAGCCTGGAAGAAATTACTGCACAATTAGAGGTGGCAGGTTTACATCTGAATATCGAGCAAATCAGCGACCGGCATGTTTTAATCACCGGCGTTATACCCGAAAGTCTAAGGACAAAAATGGACATAAACGAAGCAGTTGAAACAATAAATCTTGAAAGCCACGAGCTTTACATCAATCGCGATCTGAGTTTGCTGGAATTCAACAAACGGGTTTTGGCACAGGCTAAAAATGAATCAGTGCCCTTACTTGAGCGGCTTAACTACCTCTGTATCTCCTGTTCAAATCTGGATGAGTTTTTCGAGGTTCGAGTTGCCAGTGTGCTGGAAATGGTGGCTATTGATCCCAAAGCAATCGGGCCGGATGGCTTAACGCCAAAAGAACAATTGGAGCAGATTTCTATTCATGCGCATAAATTGGTGGAAGAGCAATATCAGGTTCTTAATGAAATTTTAATTCCGGAACTCAAAGCCGAAAATATCCGTTTTATTCGCCGCAATGATTGGACCGAAGCGCAACACAATTGGCTGGCAAACTATTTTAATGATGAGTTATTGCCCATTTTAACGCCTGTTGGTCTGGATTCCGCGCACCCTTTCCCACGCATACTCAATAAGAGTTTAAATTTTATTATTTCCTTGACCGGAAAGGATGCTTTTGGCAGAAATAGCGGTAGAGCTATTTTACAAGCGCCTAGAGCTTTGCCACGCGTCATTCAACTGCCCGTTGACGAAACCCATAGCGGCCCGGCTGATTTTGTATTTTTGTCATCCATTATTCATGCGTTTGTCAGTGAATTGTTCACTGGCATGACGGTTAAAGGCTGCTATCAGTTCAGGGTTACCCGGAACAGTGATTTTTTCGTCGATGATGATGCCATTGACGATTTATTGCTCGCAGTTCAAGGCGAACTGGCCATGCGTAATTATGGTGATGAGGTGCGTCTGGAAATAGATGCCGCGTGTCCCGATGACACGGTGAGTTTTTTACTGGATCGCTTTGAATTGAACAGGGATCGGCTGTTTTTGGTGGATGGCCCGGTCAATCTAAACAGAATTCAGGAAATTAATAACCTCGTTGACCGGCCTGATCTCAAGTTTGCCCCTTTTAAACCCAGTATTCCTTCGCAACTGGGTCGTAATAAAGATATTTTTGCGGCGATTAGACGCCATGATATTTTGCTACATCACCCTTTTGAATCATTCTCACCCGTCGTTGAATTTTTGCGCCAGTCAGCGGCAGCGCCAGAAGTACTGGCCATCAAACAAACGCTCTACCGTACCGGTGCTGATTCTCCTATCGTTGCTGCCTTGATCAAAGCCGCTCGAGCAGGTAAGGAAGTCACCGTTGTTATCGAATTAAGGGCGCGATTTGATGAAAAAGCCAATATTGATTTAGCCTCCAAATTACAGGAAGCCGCCGTCCATGTCGTTTATGGGGTCGTAGGTTATAAAACCCATGCCAAAATGTGCCTGGTATTACGCCGGGAAGGGAAAGAATTGCGCAATTATGTGCATTTGGGCACAGGTAATTACCACCCTAAAACCGCACAACTCTACACCGATTATGGCTTGTTTTCCTGTGATAAGGAATTGGGTGAAGATGTGAGACGGGTGTTTGCACAACTGACCAGTTTGGGCAAGGTGACTCAATTGAATAAATTGCTGCAATCACCTTTTACTCTGCATAAAGGCATACTTGAAAAAATTGAACGGGAAATAACCCATGCCAAAAATGGCAAACCGGCAAAAATCATCATTCAAGTGAATGCCATCGTTGAAGAGCAATCCATACAAGCGCTTTATCGTGCCTCTCAGGCGGGGGTTGAAGTTAAATTGATCGTCAGGGGTATTTGCTGTCTAAGGCCCGGCATTCCGGGCGTCTCTGAAAACATTGAAGTTCGCGCGATTATCGGGCGCTTTCTGGAGCATGCGCGGATTTATGCGTTTGCCAATGACGGCAATCAGGAAGTTTATGCCTCCAGCGCGGATTTAATGAATCGCAACATGTTCCGGCGTGTGGAAATCTGTTTTCCCATTGTCAGCAAGCGTCTTTATAACCGTATATTGCATGACCTCGATTTGTATTTAAAAGATAATACCCAAGCCTGGCTGTTGCAGCCTGATGGCTGCTATTTACAGTTGTTAAACGTTAGTAATGACGAACCCGTACAAGCCCAATCGGTGATTTTGAATGAATTGCTGGCTTCATAATGGCTAATATCAGTGAGATTGCTCAATTAGGGGCAAAAGTGCTGCGCCTTCAGGCCCAAGTGGTAACTGATATGCAAAGTGCTGATATACGGCAGATAATCGAAAACCTGCAAGACACCTTGGCAACAACTGAGGGCGTCGGTATTGCCGCGCCCCAGATTGGCGTATCAAAGCGAATTATCATTATTGCCTCGCGCCCAACCCCGCGTTATCCATCTGCTCCGTTGATGGAACCGACGGTGATGATTAATCCCGTATTGCAACCGTTGTCGGGCAGCAGGGTGAAAGACTGGGAAGGTTGTTTGAGCATTCCCGGCATACGTGCTTTAGTGCCAAGATATCAAGAAATACAAATCAATTATACCAATCGATTGGGGGTTTTAGTGGAAGCCAAGCTGGAAGGTTTTGTTGCAAGGGTCTTTCAGCATGAATTTGATCACCTGGAAGGCAAAGTTTATTTAGACAGGGTTGAGGATAACAGGGATATTTTTGCCGAGAGTGAGTATTTTAAATTAGTAAACTCTCCGGTTGGATAGCATGGGCAAGCGGATCATTTATCCGTAACTTGCAGTATTCGAAACCAATGCTTCTGATTACCTGTATTGACTTTCGAAACAGCATCCCGGTTGATTAGAGCGCAATTCTACTTTGCCAATTTCATGATTAATCCTTTACAAGTACGTCATTCCGGCATGGATTGCCGGAATCCAGGCCCCATGGATGGGCTTGAACTTACCATCCATGGCACTGGAACCCGCATCCCGGCGGATATGACGGGCTTGCGAATTAATCTGATATAGCAGAAGTAAGCGCCCTCCCCTTATAAAAACAAAAGTAGCTTGAATGACTTGTCGGGGCGCATAATTCCAACTATCAATTTGCAAGCAGGCACCGTTATGGCTTTACAACAAATTTGGAAAAAAACTGTAAAATTCATTCGTCAGAAGCCGTTTGATTTTATGCTCATGCTCTTGTTTGCCATAGTGATCATAAAGTTATCCAGCTTATACTTTAGCGTTAATGTCGATGACGGGAATTGGGAACAATTTAAGTCTGAGCATAACTGCAAATTGTTAACAACCGAAACAGGAACTCAGCGTTTAAGTTGGGAATGTGATGATGGCAAAATTTATTATCGTTGGAGGCAGCAACGGTAATCCGGCGCTTATGCTTTTCATACTCGTCAATAACGCCTCATCAAGAACTGCGTAACTGCAAGACACCCCAAACAACTACCCCGGGTATTTTCTAATAGCCCACCAAGAGGTTTACTTTGAAAAGAATACTGTTGTCATTAATCTTCATAATTCTGCTGAGTAACTTCTCATTTGCAGCCGAAACAATTATGGAAGTAATCCCAATAAACAACCGGCCTGCATCTGAAATTCAGCCATTAATCAGTCCAATGCTGGCAGATACGGACCGGGTTATTGCCGACGGTTCCAATTTAATAGTCAGAACAACACCTGATCGGTTAAATGCAATCGTAAAGTTTATCAATAACCTTGATACCCGCCTGAATAATCTGCTAATCACTGTCATTCAGAGCAGAAATACCACCGCCGAGGAACTCAATGCAGCAGCCAGGGTAAATCTGAATATTTCCATTGATAACTTATCAAAATCGAGCGGGAGAATCACCGGTCATTATGATCAAACCCTAAATCAGAATACGAATGAAAGCACTCAAACCATTCGAACCTTGGAAGGCAATACGGCCTACATTAAAACCGGCAATGCCTATCCAATTGAAAACGTCCAGATTTACAATTCCGGTTATGGTTATCCTGCCGTTTCAACTACGACCGAATTTATCGATGCGACAACCGGCTTTGCAGTGACGCCAAGACTTGCTGGACAACAAGTTATTCTTGATGTTTCCCCCTGGTCAGACAGCGTCAATAGACAAGGTCAACTCGAAACCCGGAGCGCGCAATCAACCTTAAGAATTAATTTGGGAGAATGGGTAGAACTGGGCGGGATCGATGAAACCAGTCAAAGTAGCACAAATGGAAATTATGCAAATAATCGCCAATTTAACCAAAACAAACTGCATATCTTAGTTAAAGTGGATAAGACTGATTAACTTAGTTTCAACTACTTATAAATTATCAAAACCAACAACTGTCTCGCCCGGTATCAATCTTCATACTCTCGTCCACAACGATTCGAGCACTTAGTTATCGTACTGGAGATAACTCAAGCGCTTGAAATATCCAATGCTCTTTGTCCTGAGCCCTTCGTGTTCACTCAGGAGAGCCTTGTAGAAAAAACAACCGGCAACATTCAACTCATTGCGGTAACTTCAAATAATAAAGTTGCCGTTTAGCAAGGCAAATTATTCTGGTTTTTTTAAAACTATTCATCCGTAATTCATATTCGCTTTGGTATTCTATAATTCCAAAATAACTTTAATTGAGGAACGTAGCATGCAAAACAAAGCCCTTTTACTAATTACCTTATTGATTGCATCCGGCTCAGTGCTGGCTGAACAGGATTTACTTGGCAATGCAGGCAAAGCATTGTTGAAAGATTCCGCAACCTCCGCAGCTCCAACACAAGCTGTTGAAGGCGTCGAAGCAGCTGGCCAAAAGTTGGATACTGCCAAGACATTGAAGGACAGCGTAAAAAGCGCTCCAGATGCACTTAAAGGTCAAGCGCAAGACATGGCGACAGAATCTGCCAAGGAAAAGCTGAATGAAGCGGCTCCTGAAAAAGCAAAAGAAAGTATCAAAACCGTGGAGAAAGGTACAAAAGCCGCAAAACACATGAAGGGTCATATCCCTAAATCTTCCAGCGAAGCCTCCAAAGCGATTGAAGGCAAGGTACAAGAAGAAGCCACAAAGAAGGCACTCGATACATTGAAGTAATCGTTATCAGCTTCTTTATTGGATAAAGCTTTAACCTTAATCAGATCATTTTTTTACAAAGGCCCCGTAGGGTAAAATGTGCGTACCAATAATCACCCTTAAAGGTACGCACAGAATGCCCTATGTGGCTTCCATAGACTGGTACGTCTATATCATCCTCTGTACCGACAACACGCTCTACACCGGTATCACTATCAATATCTCCAGACGCTTCAACCAACATGCCGCCGGTAGAGGAGCAAAATATTTTCGCGGCCGCCAACCTAAACATTTGGTTTACATAGAACCGGGCCATAACCGCAGTTCCGCGACGAAACGCGAGATCGAGCTAAAAAAATTGAGCCGGGCAGAGAAATCGAGGATCATTTCATCTGACATGAATAAAATTACGGAATTGTTGTTCCAAAATTTTTTTAGCTTCGGATAATTGGCTGACCTATAACGATAAGACCTTATCATAGGGTACGGTATTAAAAAGGCTTAACAATTCCCCAGCCAACCTGACCGACTTTATGGCTATCGTCGCAATTGGTCGAATTTTTTTGATTGCTTTAGTAAATTGCGGCCTTATTTGTTTCGATAAAATCAATTTATTGGGGAGTAAAGGCTGTTGTTTTATGCGAGCCATAATAAAAACAGCTATTTCGGCTGTGTCCATAAGCGCACCACTAAAAACTGCGTGGATTCAGCTCACAAACATTCGGATTTTTAGTGGCAATATTATTGGCTTTATTTATAGATTAAACTCGTTAGCTATCAATTATGTAAGGTAGCAACCTGTCGTTAATCGAGCTGATCAGAAAAAAACTTGCATTACTGCAAGCCTTAGATTGATACAGAGTGGTTAAGCTGATCTATTGCCAAGAAGATTACTGAGCCCAGTCAAACCAAGTTGCAGTAAATTATTATCGCCAGAAACCTGACCATCAGGGGTTAGTTTATCAACAACCTGGGGGAGTAGGCTGGCTAAACTGCCCGCTACATCAGCAGTATTGATACCCATTTTCGATGCAAGACCTTGTACAAAAGAAGATCCAAGCGCGGCCTGAATTTGTTCGCCGGTAACAGGCAGGTTCTGGCCGGTGCCCACCCAGGAAGCGACATGATCACCCAAGCCACCGGCAGAAATTTTTTCTACTAAACCCATCAAACCACCCGATTGCGGATCACTAATCAAGCCGATAACAGATTCCAGCATGTTGTTATCGGCGCTTCCGGGTACAGCATTATTGGCGGTTTGGCTTTTTACAGCCCCTAAGATTGTGTCTAAGATACCCATTTTATTTTCCAAATGTTATGTAATTGATTGAATTTTTTATTTGCTTGATCCTTAGCGCAAAACATAATACTGCTTTCAGCTATTGGGGTCAAAATTTG
>Ga0209797_10000311_pt1 | contig 24106 bp, 15 predicted proteins | sample DOMMetBare3Fresh_2_FD_187472 | JGI IMG/M metagenome (GOLD analysis project Ga0209797, IMG submission 187472) | Wetland sediment microbial communities from St. Louis River estuary, USA, under dissolved organic matter induced mercury methylation -... | ecosystem: Environmental > Aquatic >... | reverse complement strand
AGTGTGGCATTAGCAGGTCTGGGTTTGTTATTATTACCACATTTTGAAAATAAATACATGATGTTCATATCCATGATTGGGTTAGGTATCGGCTGGGCCAGTATGATGGGAATTCCTTATTTATTAGTAGTTGATAAAATTCCAAAAGAGAGATATGGCGTTTATATGGGTATCATTAACATGATGATCGTCCTGCCAATGCTTTTACAAACACTGACATTTGGGTACGTTTATAAAAATATTATTGGTAATAAACCGGCAAATGCAATTTTATTTGCCGGGGCTTTTTTAATTATTGCTGCTTTGTTAACTCTTTTAATTAAATCAGGAAAGCCCTCCGAAGATCTAACAATACCGGTTGGTGCAGGACATTAAATCTAACATTATGAATCGAAATTTAATTCTCTGGTCGATCACTGTTGCACTCGGTGGTTTTTTGTTTGGAATGGATGTGGCCGTTATATCCGGTGCGGAACAGGTGATACAAAAATTATGGAATCTTAGCGGCCTGATGCATGGCACTGCTATTGCGATCGCTTTGTATGGTACTGTTGTTGGCGCTATCATCGGAAGTTTTCCTGCAAATAAATTTGGCCGCAAAAAAACGCTGTTATGGATCGGAATTATTTTTCTTGTATCATCTGTTGGCGCGGCTATTGCTAACGATGTTTATTCATTTATGATCTTTCGTTTTCTTGGTGGCTTTGCTATTGGTGCTTCTTCAGTTGTTGCTCCAATTTATATATCAGAAATAGCGCCGCCCAAATACAGGGGCCGCATGGGAATAGCTTTTCAATTGAATATTGTTGCAGGGATTTTATTTGCTTATTTGTCTAATTATTTACTACAAGGTGTCGGTGGTGAGAATGATTGGCGATATATGCTTGGAGTAGTGGCCATTCCGTCTTTATTATTTTCAATCTTCATGTTGTTTACTCCAGAAAGCCCCCGTTGGTTGATACTATATCGAAACAATGAAGAAGAAGCAAGAAAGATATTTGCAAAGAGCGGAGCAAATGCTGACGAATTGATCCATGAAATAAAAAATTCTGTGCAGCAAAAAAAGGAATCACTCTTCTCAGGAAAATTTAATCGATATATCCTGCTTGCATTTTTAATTGCTTTTTTTAATCAGCTATCGGGAATAAATGCGATAATTTATTTTGCTCCACGGGTTTTTAAAATGGCCGGATTGGAAAAGAGCAGCGCATTTCTTTCCAGTGTAGGTATTGGTGTTGTCAATTTTGTTTTCACTTTGGTTGGCTGGTATCTTATTGATCGTCTCGGGAGGAGAACATTGATGTATATTGGTTCTTTCGGGTATATCCTTTCATTATCATTGATCGCATTTTCTTTTTCAGGCGATGTACATGAAGGTATAACCTGGTTTGTATTTCTCTTTATCGCTGCCCATGCTGTTGGACAAGGGGCCGTCATCTGGGTGTTTATATCTGAAGTTTTTCCAAATTCAGTTCGTGCAGCAGGAATGTCTTTAGGAAGTTTGACGCATTGGCTTTTTGCTGCATTGATATCACAAACATTTACATTTTTTGCAGAGTCGCCGTCAATAGGCCCGACAATGATATTTGCATTTTTTGCAGTGATGATGGTGTTTCAATTATTATTTGTGTGGAAACTGATGCCGGAAACAAAAGGAATTGCATTGGAAGATATGAATACAAGAATTGGTCATTAAGCAAATGAAAAATTTTATTTATAGTAACTATAAAATCCCCCTTTAGGGGTTAGGGGCATGAAAAAAATTCTTTGTGTCGGCGAAGCATTGATTGACATGATCTGCACTGATAAGGGAAAGCCTTTATCCGAAGGGGAAAATTTTTTAAAAAAACCGGGAGGTGCTCCCACAAATGTCGCTGCTGCCATTGCCGCATTAGGTGGCAATGTGGAACTCGCAGCTAAAGTTGGAAAAGACCCATTTGGCCAGCATCTTGTTGGTGTGATGGATTCATTTGGTGTAAACACCCAATGGATGCTGCAGGACGAAAATTATTTTACCACATTCGCTTTTGTATCATTAATGGAAAATGGCGAACGGGATTTTTATTTTAACCGCGGCGCTGATGGACAATTGAATCGTGATGAAGTGGATGCGATCGATCTTGCAGAATTTTCAATTGTTCATTTTGGTTCTGCTACCGCTTTTTTATCCGGTCCATTACAGATCGCCTATCAAAGTTTATTGCAGAAATCTTTGTTGCAGGATATTTTTATCAGCTTTGATCCGAATTACAGGAGTCTATTATTTCAGCACGACAAACAATCTTTCATTGATCAGAGTTGGAATTTCCTCGATGCCTGTCATTTTTTTAAAGTAAGTGATGAAGAAGCTATGATGCTGACTGGAAGAACAACATTAACAGATGCAGTCAATAATCTTCTTTTACAAACCAGATCTGTATTCGCAATTACATTAGGTAAAGATGGAACGCTGCTTGGAATAAACGGTGAAACAAAAATAATCCCCAGTATAAAAATAAAACCGGTTGATACAACTGGCGCAGGTGATGCATTTGTCGGTGCAGTTCTGTACCAATTAGAGGGAAAATCTTTAACAGAAATAAAAGCAATGTCATTTCCAGACTGGGAAAGAATAGTGGTCAATGGAAACAAAGCAGGCGCAAGAACCTGCGAATACATGGGCGCCATGGAGGCATTTAAACATTTAAGCAACGATATATTTAAATAATAAACGACAGAAAGGAAAAAACATGGAGCCGTCATTTTCAAAAGAGTTTAAGGAAAGATTTCAATCATCTCTCGGCAACATCAGTAACCTTTATAATTCTATTTACGGGTTTCACCCTGCAGGAGCGGAGGGATTTATCCAATTACTTGAAACAATTGAAAAAGCTTTTGCTGAAAGAGAAGATGAGCTCAAACAAAGAGACCAGGAGAAGTTGGAAACCGAACCAACACATTGGTTTCTCAGCAATGAAATATGCGGCATGAGTTTGTATGTGGATCGTTTTTGCGGTTCAATTAAGGAATTAAAAAATAAACTTGACTACTTTGAAAAGCTTGGTGTCAACCTTCTTCACCTGATGCCGGTATTTGAAAGTCCAGAAGGTGCAAGCGATGGCGGTTATGCAGTTTCTGATTTTAGAAAAATAGATAATCGTTTTGGAAAACTTGATGACTTGAAAGAACTCGAAGATGAAATGCGGAAACGCAATATGTATCTTATGATTGATATTGTGCTAAATCATACATCCGATCAGCATGAATGGGCGATGAAAGCAAAAGGTGGTGACAAACATTACCAGGATTATTTTTATTTTTTTGATGACAGGACAGAACCTGATGAATATGAAAAATCAATGCCTGAAATATTTCCGGAAGCTGCTCCTGGAAATTTTATATATATAAAAGAATGTGATAAATGGGTGATGACCGTATTTCATAATTACCAATGGGATCTCAATTATACCAACCCGCAGGTGTTTGTTGAAATGATCGATACGATTTTCTTTTATGCAAATCTTGGCGTTGATATTCTTCGCATCGATGCACCGGCATTTATCTGGAAAGAGAAAGGAACAAGATGTCAGAATTTACCACAGGCTCATGCATTACTGCAATTGATTAAACTATGTGTGCAGGTAGCAACTCCGGGCATGGCATTGTTGGGAGAAGCAATTGTAAGGCCACAGGAGATCATGAAATATTTTGGCACGGATGATAAAGAAGCAAAAGAATGCGACTTTGCTTACAACGCTACGCAAATGGCTTTGCAATGGGATGCATTGGCCACCGGCGATACAAGAGTGATGATGGCTGCACAAGATGTATTGCTTAAAAAACCTTATGGCACATCATGGATCATTTATACAAGATGCCATGATGATATTGGGTTGGGTTATGATGATCAAATGATCGATAAAGCGGGTTTCAAACCTTACGAGCATAGAAAATTTTTGAAAGAGTATTATTCGGGAAATTATAGTGGCTCAACGGCGAAAGGAGCTTTGTTTTCTATAAATGAAAAAACAGGTGATGCACGGATCAGCGGGTCGCTGGCATCGCTTTGCGGATTGGAAACTGCTATCGATAAAAACGATGCAGCGGCTATTGACTTATCAATTCAGAAAATATTAATGATGCAGGCCATGAGTTTCTTTATTGGCGGCACCCCGATGATCTTTTATGGCGATGAATCCGGTCATTTGAATGACTATTCTTATTTAAATGAGAATGGAAAAAGTTATGATAACCGATGGATGCACCGACCTATAATTGATTGGGAAAAAAATGAAAACGTTGATAAGCCCGGAACTATTGAACATACAATTTTTACTTCAACACAAAAATTAATTCAGCTGCGCAAAATAATCCCGGTGATCGCAGATAAAAAAAATCTTACCTGGCTGCGACCGCACAATATTCATGTAGCAGGCTTTCTTCGTGCATGGGATGATGAAAGGGTTTACTGTCTTTTTAATTTCAGCAGGCGCAAGCAATCGTTAACATGGTATGCGTTTAAAGAAAACGGAATGAAACCTTCGCAGTTATTTGATCACTGGAGTGAAAAAACTTTCGATGTAGGAATGGATAATGAATATTTTGTTTTGCCGCCGTATTCGTTTTTTATTTTGGAGCCAAAATAAAAAACCAGGACAGGACTTTGTTTCAAATGTGTGCTTTATGATTCATTGATAACTTCAGTTATTATTCCATACAACCAATAAATACTCAGTATTATTAATATAAGTCCGAATATTCGAACTATAATGTGTTTCGCTTTAAATATTAAGATAAATCCTGCTGTCAATAAAGCTGGACCACTAAAAAAGATCTGAATCATTTCCCAAAATCCTCCATGTGGCAATTTATCTTTTAAGATATCAAGTTTATACATAACAATATGTGCCACTACAGGATACAAAAAAAAGGAAATTACTAAGCCATAAAATAATCGATATAGCCGCTGATTTTTAATGGTACATTGTTTTTAGAATTTAACCCATTGTGGTGTTCAAAAATAAAGAGGATATAAGCTTCAAACTCTTACCACTACCAACCGATCTAAGTTCGATCACATCAGTTTTACTCAGGCTTTCCATACTTCGCGATCAACGCCAACAACACACCATTTGTCCATCCAAATCCATCCTGTCCGGGGTATTCACCGCCACCAGCCTCAAGATGAGTGTCAACAACATTATATTTTTCCATCAACTTACCAGTTCGATTATACACATCGATGTTCAATTTCATCCAACGCATTGCAATATCTTTTGCTAATTCTTTTTGTCCGCAACGATCGAGCCCCCAGATGGTCATCCATTGCAAAGGCGCCCAGCCATTTGGAGAATCCCATTGTTGATTTGTATTCTTTTCTGTTGTCGTTACACCACCCGGTTGTAACAGCTTTGTTTTAATTGCTTCAGCTGCCTTCTTTGCCTGCAGACTTAAATAGTCTGGTTTACTTTCAAAAAAACAAAAAGGATACATGCCTGCGGGAGTAACCTCATTTAGTATTTTCTGTGTTTTAAAATTATAATCACAATAATAATTCAGCTTTGAATTCCAGCAATATTTATCAATAGCAACTCTTCTGCGATTTGCTTTTTTCCTGTATTCATTTGCTAAACTATCTTTCCCCGAAGTTTGCAATGCTTTTGAAATTGTTATTTCCAAATTCAACAACAATGAATTCAGATCAACGGCGATATAATTTGTAGTTTGAATGGAAGTAATATTTTTTCCATCAGCAAACCAACGGTTACTGAAATCAATCCCGCTTTCTGCGCCGGCTCGCAAATGTTTATACATTTCTATTTTATTTCGCTTTGATCTTGCTGCTGTTTCAAGATCTTCCCGCCAGCTTTCTTGTCTTGGCACATTGCTATCATCCCAATAACGATTCAAAATACTTCCATCTTTTAACTTCACTACACGTCGGTAGGTTTGCCCAACTTTTAATTTAGAAGCTCCATCCATCCAAAAACTATATTCCTTTGTCAAGGCGGGCAAAAAAGCGACATATACATTATCTCCTTTTATTGATGCAAGCAACTGCACCATGGCGGCAAAGAAAGGTGGTTGTGAACGACCAATATAATAACTCCTGTTTCCATTTGGAATATGTCCATAGGTTTCGATGAGGTAAGCAAAGTTCCTGATCATGTTCTCGATCATTTCTGTTTCGCCACTTTCTTTTAATCCAAGCATGGTGAAATAAGAATCCCAATAATAAATTTCACGAAAGCGGCCACCAGGAACTATATATGGATTAGGCAATGGCAACAACGAACTTCCTTCGATCTTTTTATCTGGCTCACGACGCAATGTGCCCCAGAGATTTTTAATATGCATCACAACATCTTTCTCCTGCTGAATATAATTAAGAGCAGGGGGTGCTGGTGGCATATCAAAATTTTCTTTTACAAAAAGCTCCAGTGAAAATCTTACTGCAGGATTTTTTTTAACAGCGAGATAATTTTTTACAATCTCTTTTGGGTCTCGTTTGGGCACACAGTCCACAAAAGTTTTTCCATCGGGGAAAATTCGCGACATCTGAACATCTCTGAAAAGCTCGCCATACACCTGGTCAGGTGTTTTCACTTTTATTTGTGCTGAGATTACCTGAAAGGAAAAAACAGTGATAAGGAAGAGTTTAGTATTTTTCATGTGGTAAAATTCACTTTAAAGATACATGAACCATACCGGACAACGGGAAAACGACACTGATAAAAGCTAATGCTTTGTACCCGGGTTAAATGTTCGCCAGCTATGCCAGAATTCCTGTGAGGCCGGTAATGGTTTTAATGAAAATGAAGTATCAATTCCCTTTCCGTTTATTTTGTACTTATGGTTATCAAATAGCAAAGTGTCGCCATTCAAACTGAATATTGAATTATCATTCGGTCTTTCAAAAGCAAAAAAGCTTTTATCATTTTTTGACAGCACGATCAAAACAGGCGTCATACTTATTTTATCCTGTATCAGTTTTTCCTTTTTCAGTTGATTCCAGTCGTAGGCTTTTGTTTCTTTTCCGGCCTTTACACCGATCACCCATGACTTATCTTTCCATGAAAGACTATCAGTGCCGGTTAATTTACTCTTACTGGCTCCGCTTTCAAATTTAAAAGTGCTGTCATACGATTTAATAAAATTATCATCAGCCTGCATGATAAGAGAGTTGGGATTTAATTGCAACCAATCCTCTAATGAAGTTTGTGTACTGAAAAATTCAGGTAATTGTTGCCCTTTTAATTTGCCTGTGATCGCTTCGCCTGTAACCTGTCGCCACCAGCTATTTGTTGTAGCATCTTCAAACATTGCATTGAAATGATCCATTCCAACTAAACGAAATTTTTCAGGCTTGCCATTTACTACTGGTTCATATACTCTGCCTGTTCTGCAAACGGTGCAATAAGTAATGATCATTGGTTTGCCACCAACTGTATCATGTACCTGGTGATGATAACCTAGAAATTGTATCGGGTATGCTTTTGCTTCACCATTATTTACCACACCAATTACCAACCTGTTTGAATCAACTCTATTCTCTGCTGCATTTACCAGCAAAACTTTTTTTGGTTGATAAAACATATGATCAGCTGCCATTACAAAATTTGCCATATAAACAACGACAGCCGCGATAGCGATTGGAAAAAACAATAACCATTTTCTATTCCATTGTGATCTGAATAATCCAATGATGATCATTGCAGCAAACAGTCCCCGGAATATCCAACGCCATGTATAAAGGAAATAAGCAAAATCGATACTATTCATTTCCTGGCTGCCGGGCATTGGCATAATGAAATAAACATTTGCTATTTCAAATAATAATAATCCTGTTAAACCGACCCAAAATATTTTTTTCATACCGTTAAAATCAGGTTTCAAAAAATACCCCCCGTAGAAACGGAGGGGATTATATGCTTATATTATGTCCTATACAAAATCTTTAATTGATTATTCTGCTCCATCAGTTCTTGCTCTTGTTTTTGCGTATTCACCGATCTTATTTCCACACTCTAATCCTTTTTCACAATCGCTGCGGTAATGAATAGCGCCGTACATCCGTGATAGCGATGCTTCTTTAGCCATATTGGTATAATCTGTGGCACGGGATGGAATGATATGACCAAGAATAGTGGCTGCCGCACCGCTAAATGTAGAGTGACCAGATGTATATGATGGAAAGTTAGGAAGCCCTGTTACTGTTTTTATTCTTGGATCCATTTGCGATGGACGAGGATTGAAATAAAAATATTTTGCATCCCAGCAAGCAACAGCAGCGTCCATCAACGACATGTTTAAAAGCGCCATGTTTCTTGACCAACGTACTTCACTGAAGTTTTGCCTTACAAAATCTTCTGCAGCAATTGCGTTCCAATGACCGGGAGGTGTAGGAGTGCTTAACCCATCAGCCCAAAAATGGGCAATCTGTCTTTGCTCAGGTGTCAGGCTCGTACTAAAGTGGTAAACTTCTTCAAGTTCATCTTTAAATTTCTGTGATGATGTAGAAGGAGGTGGAACGGGTCTTATAGTTGTTACCATCGTAAGTGAATCAAATAACCAGGTTTTTACCCTGCCAAATAATACAAGCATGCCTGGTCTTTTTGGAGACTCCTGGCTTATCCAGGGAACTTCACCCCTGTTAATGGCATCTTGTTCCATTTGTGTCCAGATAGTTTGATTGCCAACTGCTGCACCTGCTCTGTCACCTCTTGCCCTTGTTATAAATTTTTGTGCTACTAACTTTCCTAATGCTTCACCTGCTTCGAGATCGCTGCGTACATTGGCGCCTGAAATCAATCTTGCTTTTTTATGTTCTTCCACTTTTTGCTGAACAAAATCCTGGTCACCGGGGAAAAGTAATTTCATCATTTCACCAACAACTCCTGCAACAGTTGCATCTTCGGAAGGATAAGACGGAAGATCAGATTTTGGTATTAATGCATTTACCGTTGCATCTGTAACATAAGGAGCGGGGCGATTGTATAATTTTTTATAATGCCATGCTGCTACCAATGCATCATACTGTGCAGCTGCTACATATGCATAAGCTCTCGATGCATAAGGAGGATTGGCAAATGGAAATTGAGGATATGCTAATGGATTATTTGCATTAGGAATTGGGTAAGTGCCATCGGGATTTTGATAAGGAGGTAAATTATGTTTTGCTACAAGTTCTCTCAAAATTTCATTCCAACGCAGCACTGCGCCGGCACTCCAATATTTTACAATTGCTTTTTCATCTTTGGTAAGGTCAGCCTGCCATGTTTTGATCTCATTAATTTGTGCTATGTAATCCGGAGTGGTAACTGCTATAGGCGCTGAAACGGGAAATTCAGTTGGCCCTGTTAATAATATTGGCTTCCATATTCCGGCATTAATATCTGTGGAAGCAGGTTGTAATGCAGGAAATTCAAGATTGCGTTCAATAATATCTTTTGAGCAGGAATTTATCAGAGAAGCAAATAATATTATTGGTATAAATATTTTTTTCATTGTATTATTTTTTTGAATCATCAGAATCGGTTTTCTTTTTCTTAGTAAAATCAATTACATAAAATATCCCGGCATTGAACCCGGTTGCTTGCCCAACATTTCTTCCTGCAATTGTTGTCATCACATTTCCTGTTAAAGAAAGCTGCGGATGAAATGGCATATCATATTTAAAATTGAAACCGATCCTGGACAGATCCATTTCATTACTCGGGAAAGGCATATTGTTTCTTGTAATATCAAAACCACCAAGTGTGTTCCAATGGTCAAATACTGCTTCGGCGATCAATCCTTTATCACGATAGCCGGCTCTTATATTGAAAGAAGCGACATCAGGCATTTTTACTTCATTGGTATAATGCATTTCGGTAGTGTAGTAAGCATCGCGGTCTAATTCAATGTTACTTCTTCTTACATAAGTACCGGATATGGTGCCAAACCATGAACCACGTTGATAATCCAACATGCCCCGCAATGAAAGATTTTTACTTTCTAAACCAATTGACATGGGTAAAAAGTCTGCGGTGTAATCAGAAACAGGAAGTGAGTATCCTCCGATCAATATATATGATAAACGCCCCGATGCGATCTTTTTACTGAATGCTTTCCATTTTATCCATAAAGAAAGATCCTGTACCCCTTCCTGGCCGTTTAATTGTCCGGCGGAAGCTTTTGTTTTTACATAAGGCAAACCAAATAACACATTTAGTTTACCGGTGATACCATAATTTCCCATTACATTATACATTTGAGTGGAAACTGTTCCGAGATTTAAATTTTCTCTTTTTAAAGTTCCTTCCCAATAATTTTTCCAGCTGCTGTATCCGAACATAGGCCCGATACACAAGCCATTTTTTTCCATCATGATGCCATCAATCTCTGTTTGTGACAGGCATGCAGATGATATGCCCAATACAAAACAAAGGGTTGCAAATAATTTTTTCATTGCAATTAGTTTTCGTTTTAATTAATTATTTCTTTGCTGTCAGGATTCCTTTATACAGCTTTAATTTTGAACAAATAAATTCTCCCAATCTTTTGCCGGATGCAGCGCCATTTTCGTTATCAAAGCGGAAATGTATGCCGCCATATAATCTTGACATGGCTGCTTCTGCAGCGGCTCCGCGGAATGATTTTATTTCCCTGTTCTTAATTCCGAATTCGAGCAGGGATGTATCTGTAAAGGATAAGTTATCGCCAAACCATTTGGTCATTATTTCAGCTGCTGCTGCGCTATTCGTTGCATGTCCGCTTGTGTACGATGGGAATGGCGGTGTTTGAATATATGGGTGCCATTTATCGTCGATCTTGTTTATTTCTGTTTCAGGGCGGACATAATTACTTCTGTATTTTTCATCCCAGCAACTGATAAATGCATCAAACAAAGCAATAGCGGTTTCAGCATAAGCAGCAACCGTTGTTTTAAAATCTGCTTTTGCTGCTTTCGCTCCAATGCCAACAATATTCATCCAATGACCGGGAGGCGAAAACTTTTTGGTAACGAAACTTATATGGCCAACTACATTTAGTTTAGAAGGATTGTCATCCCAAAAATCTGCAATGTGTTTTTGTTCGTCAGTAAGATTTTCGCCAATTGTTTTAACTTCCATCATTGCTTTGTAAAAATCACTGTTCGTATTATTAATATCGTACAGCGGAGGAGCTACCGGTTTGAATTGTGAAGCTGAATCCATAACCATTGTTCTTATTTCCCGCCAATGTGGTTCCACTGCCGGACCATACATTGGAGGTGTTGGTATCCAGCGTCCGGGTATATTATACAGTACTGTATATCGCTCTGCTGTTCTTGTCTGCGCATAATTATCTTTTTTACTCCAGTTAATGACGCTGATTGAAATGGTATCAGAAAAAGCGATAGTATTTTTTAAAATGCGATCAGGCATACCGATACTATCGGCCACTTTTTTCAGGTCATCATAATAACCCATCATACTTCCTTCTGGGAAAGTGACGCTGTTGCCAACTTTTATAAAAGCAAATAATGCAGCCAGCGAAAAATCTATATCCTTCGTTGTGGGTTTTGGCATAGCAGGCATGTGTTTGATCTGCCCTGCAAGAGAAATATAATTATCATCACCGGCAGCTACACATTCAAATGCTGCAATGTTAGCATAAACATAATTCCGGCTGGCGATCATAGGCGGGAAACCGTTTTGAAGCACCACATCATTCAGCTTCTTTACTGTTTTACAATAAAGAGCCTGGTCGTTAAAAAAATTCAGATCTGTTTGCGCCCCTTTTTCCGTGCAGCTTACAACTGCAAGCAATAGTAAGGGCATTAAAAACTTTAATGCTTTCATTATTTTATTATATAAGTAGAAAAATTATTTTCTGTTGCTGGCGTCGTCTCAGAAAATATTCAAGCTTCAGGAGGCTGCGCTTCGGTAAGAGGTATGAACAAATTTGTGACCGCAGTATTCCTGCTTATGAATTGAAGGGATAAGGATGAAAAACTATTTTCACTAATAAATGATTCACTTATCTTGAATTCGGAGGTCAGTAGTTTTATAATCGTGTTTTTTTGCTGTGAGCCTTGTTTGTTGGCTGGTATATCATTTACTGCTTTGGTAAATTCGTTTTTTACTTTTGCAATACTGCTTTTTTCTTTATTAGGAAGGCAGAGCAAGTATAAAGTGTTGTTGCTAACTTTTCTTTTTACATAACGATAGTGCTCGCCGTTCCAATCAGTTTCACCATAAACTTCTTCATAATCTTTATCAGAATAATACGGCATATTAAGCGGAATGCGGATTTCGACTAATTGATCTTCACTAAAGTTACCTGCAGAAATTTTTTGTTCTAGTTTTGCTGTGGCTTTGTTTTCAATTACAGAAAAAAACCAACGATAGCCCAAGAAATTAAAAAACATCAGGCATAGCAGCAATATGGCAGCAGTTTTTTTCAAGTTGCTAAAGATACAATTCCTGTTTATTTAATAATGAATGTTTTTTTCTGAATACCAACACCTGTTAGCGTCAGACTTTTCCATTGTTTTGGCAATGAAGTTTTTAATTGTATGATTCCGGTTGAAGTAATGTCTAATCCACCAAAACCCATTAGTAAAGATTGTATAATGCCACCTGCGCCGGTTGCAAAATAAGGATTAGTGCCCCCTTTTGTTTCTGCGATAACCCTAAATGGAGGATTGAGATTTGGTACATAAGATTCTTTAAACCAGGAATAGGCTTTTTCTGCATTTCCTAATCTTGCATATAATGTAGTAAATACTGCTTGTGTCATTGCAGGTGTTCCTTCATTCGGCACTCGTGTTTCATAATATTCCAGGTCTTTTTTTATTTGTGCAGCATCTGTGATCTCTTTTAAAGGGTATGATAATAAATTCACATCTGCTTGTTTTATTCCTTCGCCATTATAAGTTGCATGTTCTCTTGTTACACCATTATCCATTTTTAAAATAGGAATATTGTTTGCGACATTCATCCAATCCGTGTTGGGTGGAATACCTAACACCTTTGCTGCTTCAGTCGCAAACTGCAGATTTGATTTTGCTGCAGCATTGGTAAATGCATTGTTATCTACATTCTCAGCCCATTCATCTGCGGCAACTACATTTTTAATATCGTAACGCCCCGGACCGTTTCTTTCAACACGGCTTGTCCAAAAATCTGCGGTTGCTGATAAAATTGGATAGCCTTTTTCTCTCAGCCATTGTTTGTCTTGCGTCACACAATAATAATTCCATGCAGCAATACCAACACAGGCGGTAATGTGATGTTCGAACGGACCGCTCAACGCCCAGACTGGTGTTTCTTCCACTCCGGTTTCTGCACTTTCCCATGGATACATGGCACCTTTGTATCCTTTACTAAATGCATTTCGTTTTGCCGCATCGAGCCGCTGATAACGATACTCAACAAGACTTTTTGCAATTTCAGGATGAAGCACAAGTATGGATGGGTACATCCATAATTCAGTATCCCAGAAAACATGTCCATTATAACCAAGTCCGCTTAATCCCATTGGTGATGGTGATAACGCAGTTCCCTCTCTTGAAAAAGAATAGAGATGGTAGAGCATGCTATGTACATCTTGTTGCGATTGAGGATCGCCTTCAATAATAATATCACTCTTCCATAATTCTTCCCATGCTTTTGAGTGAAAATTGATAAGTCTCTCTCTTCCTTCAAGCTTTGCAAAAATGGTTGCCCGTTCTGCCTCATTCAACGGATCATCATGATGAGCAGATGTGATAGATGAACCGGCAATTGAAAAACGATAAATTTCACCAGCTTTAATTTTCTTGCTGAATTTCATCAGGTGCATATTGTTATCCCACATTTCATGGATAACTCTTGGTTCGTTGCCATGTGCTTCGCTAAATAAAAATGTATTGCTTGCACACATTAATAATTTACCTGTCGGGCTTTTTGCGGAAGATGTAAGTAAGCTAATAACAACATGTGGCCTGTCAATTTCATTGTAATAATTCTGAACATCCTTTAATGCATCCGGTGCTTCCATTACACTTGCGCTGTTAATGCTGATATCTTTTTTTGCAGTAATTATAACATCCATCAAAACAGTGTAAGGCAAATGACGGAGTGAGTAATAAGTATAGGATACAGTTGCCTTATCGATGTAATCAAATGTTGTAGTAAAACTTGCTTTCTTCATATCAAGCTCTTGCTTCATATTGGAAGCAGTCTTTGTCTCTATCCTCTTACCATCAACTTCAAGGTACATGTTCAGCAGGTTGAAGCTTTTTAAAAAGTTGCTTACCCTGCCACGACCATAGAGATCATAAGCTCCGGCAAGTACAACATCTTTTACTTTGAATGGCTCCGGTGAAGAAACGATCCCGATCATTCCGTTTGCAGCAGTTATGCCATAATAATTATTGGGATCGATCTTATCTGCCGTTATTTTCCAAGCATCCTGGGAAAAACAAAAAGTTGTTGGGAAGAAAACAAGGGAAAACAGGAGTATTTTAATTGCCATAAAATTTTTATAATTAGTTGTCTTATAATTAATAGAGTCGACAATTCCTAAATAATCAGATTAAGCAAGCTATTAAATCCATTTGATTTCTCCAGCCAATTTACAGAACAATAAAAGCAAACGAATGTTTTTAATGTTAGATTTATAAATAAAAAAGGGGACTGATAAAAATTATTTGTTGGGAAATAAATTTTATCTAACATTGTGTGTTTATTACACATTAAGTTTTAAACTTTTTATTCACTAATTCTAAATACTGCTTATGTACTGCGAAAGATTGCTTAAAGCGATTGTCTTTCCCTGTTTGTTATTCTTTTCAATAACTGCTTTCACACAGGAAAAAACAATTACAGGAAAAGTTACTGATTCAAAAGATGGATCAGCAATGCCAGGTGTTTCAGTTACTGCCAAAGGCAGTGCTGCCGGCACCCAAACTAGTGCTGATGGTACTTACAGATTATCTGTCAGCTCGTCCACAACCGTTCTCGTTTTTTCATTTGTTGGTTATGATGCACAGGAAGTAACTATTGGTGGAAGATCATCAATAAGTATTCAACTTGTAAATTCAAATACAACACTTGGAGAAGTAGTAGTAACAGGTTATGGTACTGCAAGGAAGAAAGATCTTACAGGATCGATCACTCAAATTACTTCAAAAGATTTTCAAAAGGGCCCGCAAACAACCCCGCTTCAACTTATACAAGGAAAAGTACCCGGTGTACAAATTTCAACCGGTAACGGTATGCCCGGCGCTGGAATTTATATTCGTATCAGGCAAGGAGCCTCACTGAATGCAAATAACGATCCGCTGATCGTGGTGGATGGTGTTCCTCTTGAAAGTGGCGGTATATCCGGGGTAGCCAACCCGCTTTCATTACTAAATCCAAATGATATTGAAAGCATGAACATCTTAAAAGATGCTTCTGCAACTGCCATCTTTGGTAACCGGGCTTCGAATGGTGTAATTATTATTACAACAAAAAAAGGAAGCAGTGGCAAATTGAAAGTGAGTTATAATAATAGTGTCACCTTATCAACCGTAACAAAAATGGCTGATATATTGAACGCTGATGAGTATAGGGCACTTGTAATGGCAAACGGCACTACGGCACAAAAAGCATTGTTATCATTAGGACATACTAAATGGCAGGATCAAATCTATCGTGATGCGATCGCATTCGATAATAATATCAGTTTTAGCGGCGGCATTAAAAAATTCCCTTACCGCTTGTCATTAGGATACCTCAACCAGAATGGCATTTTGAAAACAGACAACATGCAAAGAGGAACAATGACTATTAACCTCAATCCTAAGCTGATGAAGAATCATCTCAGTATTGATTTTAATATGAAAAACTCCGTAACCCGTAGCCGTTTTGCAAACCAGGGTGCTATCGGTGCTGCTGTTTTCTTTGATCCTACGAAACCTGTGTACGATCTAACTAAACCACAATATGGTGGTTATTGGGAATGGGAATTAAATGGTTTACCCAATACTCTGGCTTCTAAGAATCCGGTAAGTATGCTTGAGCAAAGCAGGAACGTGGGTACTGCATATAGAAGCATTGGTAATATTCAATTCGACTATAAATTTCATTTCCTTCCCGAGTTAAGAGCCAACCTGAATCTTGGTTATGACGTTTCGAAAGGATCGGGCACGTCAAGAACACCGAAAACAAACGCATCAGCTTTTTATAATCAAGGCAGTCAAAGCAGGTATATGCAAAAAAGATGGAATTATCTTTCTGACTTTTATCTGAATTATCAGAAGACATTTTCTAAACATCGTGTAGATGCAACTGCAGGATATGGCTGGCAGGATTGGACAAACTATAGTCCTGGTTTTCCAACTGTAAACGGTACCGGTGTAATTCCTGCAGGCCCTCCATTTAAATCACAGCACACATTGCTTTCCATGTTCGGCAGGGTGAATTATGGATATGACGATCGTTACCTGTTAACCGGAACAATAAGAAGAGATGGTTCTTCCCGTTTTAGTGAGGACAACCGTTGGGGATGGTTCCCTTCGGCCGCGTTAGCATGGAGAATAAGCCGTGAATCTTTTATGAGAGATTCAAAAACAATTTCTGATCTGAAACTCAGGCTTGGATGGGGTAGAACAGGGCAACAGGATGTGGGTAGCGATTATCCTTACCTCGCAAGATATTCTTTAAGTGACAGCAGTGGTATGTACCAGTTCGGCAGCAATTACTTTTTATTGCTTCGTCCTGAAGGGTATGATGAGAATTTGAAATGGGAAACAACAGAAACTTATAATGCAGGTCTTGATGTTGGGTTATTTAATAATAGAGTTTCATTCAGTGTGGATGTATATTTTAAAAGAACAAAGGATCTGTTAGCTGTAATTTCTGTTCCTGCAGGCTCAAATCTTACCAACCAAATTCTTACCAACGTAGGTAATATTGAAAATAAAGGATTGGAGTTTTCTATCAATGCATCTCCAATACGCAGTAAAAATTTCACCTGGGACCTGGCTTATAATTTTACTTATAATGAAAGTGAAATTACCAACCTGAGTAAAATAAAAGATCCAAATGCCATAGGTAATCTTGTCGGAGGCATTAGTGGTGGTGTCGGAAATACGATCCAGGTTCATACTGTAGGTTATGCTCCAAGGACTTTCTATGTATATAAGCAGGTATATGATCAGAATGGTAAACCAATTGAAGGATTATATGTTGATCAGAATAAAGATGGCTCTTCAAACGAAAAAGACAAATACCGTTATAAAAATCCACAGCCCAAATATTTCATGGGCTTAAGCTCTCAGTTTGGGTATAAAAAATGGTCGTTGAGTTTTGCGGCTAGGGCCAGCTTTGATAATTATATGTACAACAACTTTAATTCAACAAGCGGCACTTATCAGAATTTTGGTTTCCCTAATTATCTCGGTAATGTGTCAAGAGACGTGTTGAATACGGGATTTTCTGTTCCAAGACTCTGGTCGGATTATTATATCGAGAATGCATCTTTTGTGAGAATGGATAATATAAACCTTGGATTCAATGTCGGCAAAATTTGCAAAACTGCTACTTTAAGAGTTTCAGCCAATGTGCAGAATGTTTTTGTTATAACAAAATACACTGGCCTTGATCCTGAGATCCCAGGCGGTATCGATAATAATTTTTATCCAAGACCTCGTACTTATTCTCTTGGTATTAACCTTGATTTCTGATCTTAAAAAAAACTGAATTATGAAAAATAAATTCATTAAAACATTTTCACTGGTAATGCTGGTAATATTTTTTACCAACTGTACCAAAACACTTGACAGGAAGCCGCCGTATGATGTAACATCCGCCACTGTATATGATAACTTTGGTAACTATAAATCCATTCTTGCCAAGTTATATGCAGGGCTTGCAGTAAGCGGACAACAAGGGCCAAGTGGTCGTCCTGATATTTTTGGTCTTGATGAAGGCTTCTCCAGCTACCTGCGCCAATATTGGCAGCTGCAGGAGCTTGCTTCTGATGAAGCAGTGATCGGATGGAATGACGGAACGATCAAAGACCTTCATAACATGACATGGACTGCATCAAACGAATTCATCCGTATGATGTATGACAGGATATTTTACCAGGTTGCTCTTTGCAATGAATTTTTAAGAGAAACAACCGATGGTAAATTAGCTGAACGAAATATAACCGGCTCTGAACTTGTTGAGGCAAAAAAGTATCACAATGAAGCAAGATTCCTGAGAGCTCTCAGCTATTATCATGCAATTGATATGTTTGGTAATGTTCCATTCGTATTGGAAACAGATCCTATCGGTGCGTTTTTCCCAACACAAATAACAAGAGCTAATTTATTTACATGGCTCGAAACAGAATTGAAGTCACTTGAATCAGTATTAGCTCCGGCAAGACAAAACGAATATGGAAGAGCTGACCAGGGTGCTGTTTGGATGGTGCTTGCTAAATTATATTTGAATGCTGCAGTGTATACCGGAACAGCCAGACACAGCGATTGTGTTACTTATTGTAATAAAATTTTCGGTGCAGGTTATCAACTGGCTTCTCAATACCGCTTGAATTTTCTTGCAGACAACAACACATCACCTGAGTTGATATTCGCTGTGAATTTTGATGGGCTTCGAACAAAATCATGGGGAGCTATGACATATCTCGTTCATGCTCCTGTTGGTGGTAATATGAACCCCGCTCTTTGGGGAATCAATGGCGGATGGAGTGGTTTGCGTTCAACCAAAGCAATCGTAAATCTTTTTCCAACTACAACCGGTACACCTGATTCGAGAGGTATGTTTCATACAAGCGGGCAAAACCTGGAGATCGTGGATCTTTCAACTTTTACAGATGGCTACCCCATCACCAAGTATAAAAATCTTACTTCATCAGGTGTGAAAGGTTCTGATCCTGATGGAAATTTCCCTGACACCGATTTTCCATTGTTCCGTTTAGCTGATGTTTATTTAATGTATGCGGAGTGTGTGTTGGCAACGAATGCTGATAAATCTACTGCAGTTACATATATTAATGCATTACGTCAGAGAGCTTATGGAAATACAAATGGTAACATAACAGCAACTGACCTCACATTTGATTTTCTTATAAAAGAAAGAGCAAGAGAATTGAATTGGGAAGCGCATCGCCGCCAGGACCTGATACGTTTTGAAAAATATGCCGGCTTTGCTGGCTATTATACAGGCAGCACTTATGTGTGGCCATGGAAAGGTGGTGTTGCTGGTGGAATTGGTGTTGGAAGTTTCAGAACATTGTTCCCCCTTCCATCAACAGATATTGCAGCCAATCCTAATCTTACTCAAAACACAGGCTATTAAAATTTTAAAAACATCAATGTTCACCAAACTAAATAAAACATTATGAGAACATGGTTAAATAAAATAATGCTGGTAGGAGTTGCTGCCATCGCATTTTCATCCTGCAAAAAGGATGAAGTAAGAACAGTTCTTAATGTCGGCACTGCTCCTACACTACAATCTTCTGTCACTACACTGGTACTGCTGCAAGCCAATGCAAGTAATGATGCTGTAAAATTTACATATACACCTGCTACTTTCGGTTTTGATGCTGCGGTAACTTATGTTTTACAGATCTCAAAAGGCGGAACAAGCTTTGCCAGTGCATCAACAACAGAAGTGGGATTAAGCAACACTTCTCCACTTGAAAAATCTTTTAAAGTTGTTGATTTCAACAGGGAACTTTTGAAGATCATCAATTACGGAACTGCAACACCAGTTGAAGTAAGAGTAAAAGCAACTGTAGCTGCAGCAGCTCCTGCTTCTTATTCAAATGTGGTAACTATTACTGCCACTGCATACCGCGACCTGATCACTTATGCATATCCAAATGCAATTAACGTTGCTGGTAATTTCCAGGGATGGAATCCGGGTACTGCACCTCAGATCGTTAAACAAAACAATGGAGGCTATAATGGCTTTGAAGGGTTCATTGTTTTCAATGATCCTTCTCCGCAATTTAAATTCGTAAAAGGTGATAATTGGGGTGCTGGTGATTATGGCAGCGCTGGTGGAAGTGCATTGGGAAATGGCGGCGCAAATCTTACACTTCCAAGTGGTGGTGCAGGACTTACGGGTTATTATCGTGTGAGAGCAAGTGAAGCAACAATGACATGGGGTTACACTAAAATAAATACATGGGGCATTATTGGTGCCTTTAATGGATGGGCAAGCAGTGTGCCATTAACATTTAATACATCAACAGGTGTGTGGAGCGTAACAAGAGACATGCCTACCGGTGAATTTAAATTCCGTGCTAATGATGATTGGGGTATCAACTTTGGTGATAACAATGCTGATTTCAAACCAGAGTATGATGGTTCAAATTTAAATATTACTGCCGCCGGCAATTATACGATCTCACTTGACTTAAGTTCAGGTGGAAACTATGCATATACTTTAAAGAAGAATTGATATAAGCAGTCAATTTGGATTAGTCCGTCCCGCCAAAGGCGGGACGGTTTTTTTATCTGAGTTTCTTCCGATCATACAAAAAGCAATCTACCTCCATTCGAGATTTTCCTTTTATCAATCATCCGACCCCCGCCAGTGGGGGAGAAAAAACCAGTCTATAATTCAATTAGTTTAGGTTGATCTAACTTGGGTATGATGTATTTATTTTTTTCGAAGAGTAAAGAATGCCTGCTATCCCCCGCTGGCAGGAGAGGTACTTCAATTAAAAGATAATTTCATGTGGGGGTGGAAAAAAGATGAGCAAAATTCTAATCGTTGAAGTGTGCGACCCTTCGCTTCGCTCTGGGTAAACTGCGACGCCATTTTTGAATAGTGAAAAGAAAACCTGAATGGAGCGTCGCAACAAAAGCTAAATAGAAATTCAAAAGCCTGGCACATAAAAATATTTTAATAAAAAAGGCCGCTTACCCTTTCGGATAAAACGGCCCGGCTTTAGTAGCCCTGACTATTTTAATTCACTTTAATAAATATCTGGCTCGATAACTGGTTAGGCGATTGCACATACAATGTATATGCGCCTGCTCCGAGTGTTGATACATCAAAATCCCAGTTGTTGGAGCCTTGTGTTGCATTGCGTGTCCATGTTCTTACCAGCACACCGTTGTTGTTTACCACTTTAATATTTACCTGCTCATTGTGTGTTGAATAAAACAACACATGCATATTATTAACCACAGGGTTTGGGGTTATCTGCAACGCAGATTGTGTATTGCCCGGTACATGAAGCGGCTTACAGATCTTTGTTACGCAGCCACGTTGTGTTTTTATTGTTAAACAAACTTCATAAGTGCCCGGCACATTGTATTGGTGTGTTACTTCTCTTCCTGTAGCGCCGCTGCCATCACCAAACGTCCAGCGATAACCAATCACAGGATCATCAGGATTATGAATAGCATATCCTTTGAACTTGAATGTTCGTGGTGAAATGAGTGAGTCAGTCATGTAACCACCGCAAACATTTGTTGTCGGTCTTATCACTACTTCATCACAATCATAAGCGATGCATCCACCTTCAAAAAGGATTTTTACGCATGCTCTGTATACACCCGGGGCAGGGTAAGTGTGGCGAACAAATAACTGCGTTAATGAAATACCGGAGTTCAGTTGTATGCAAGTATCAGTTCCATCACCAAAATACCAGCACACACTAACAGGTCTTTTATTTTCAGATGACCATGGTGATGCAAAGAATCCTCTGACAAGACTGGTAATAGATGGAGTCAACTCAAATAACTTAACACGACATTCACCTGGTGCTTCCACTTTTACCGGTTCACATTTCTTTGCTTCACAACCGCCATAGTAAAAGATCTTTACACACACTTCATAATTACCTGGTCTGTCATACTTATTATGAACAACATAATTGCCGGTATAGTTTTCAGGATATTGAATACAAGTGTCTTTACCATCGCCAAACTTCCAGCAAATTTCTTTTGGCTTTTTATTTTCTATATGCCACGGTATTGCTTTGAATGCAACATGTAAAGGATCGTTGACGCTGCTGATCGGTATTCTTTCAAAACCTGCTTTACAACGAATAGGTTCTCCAACCTGTATCGCTTTGCATTTGTATGCTTCGCATCCGCCATAGTAAATGATCTTAATACAAACTTCATATGGACCGGGGCGATCATATTCATGTCTTACACCATATAGCCCTGTATAATTTTCGGTATAATGAATAGTAGTGTCTTTGCCATCACCAAATTTCCAATAGATCGTTTTTGGTTTTTTATCAAGACTATGGAAAGGAATCGCTTTAAAATAAACAAGCAGTTGGTTTACCGTTGTATTAAGCGGCAGTCTTTCAAAATCAGCTCTGCAGAATTCACCAATATTGATTGGTTTGCATTTGTATGCTTCGCATCCACCATAGTAAATGATTTTTACGCAGACTTCGTATTGGCCAGGTTCACGATAAGTGTGCCTTACTAAATATGAACCTGTATAATTTTCCGGATATTGAATACATGTGTCTTTACCATCGCCAAACTTCCAGCAAATTTGTTTTGGCTTTTTATTGTTATTATGCCATGGTAAAGCTTTGTAAGTAACAGTAAGCGGATTATTGGAAGTTGTTAACGGGAGTTTCTCAAAATCAGCACGACATTCATCAGGTCTTGTAACTACAATTGGTTTGCATTTTCTTGCTTCACAACCGCCATAGTAGAGAATTTTTACACAAACATTATAAGTACCGGGGGCATTGTATTTATGACGCACAACATAAGGACCAGAGAAGTTTTGTGCATATTCAATACAAGTATCCCTGCCATCACCAAAGCTCCAGCAAATAACTTTTGGTACTTTATTATTGTTGTGAGAAGGGATCGCTTTGAATCCAACAATTAATGGATTATCAGCATTTGTCAGAGGTATTCTTTGAAAATCGGCGCCGCATCTGTCAGGCTCACCTATTTGTATCCTTTTACATTTATATGCTTCACAACCGCCGAAGTAAGTGATCTTGACACAAACCTCGTAGTTGCCAGGCTCACGATATGTGTGATGAACAAGATAGTTGCCTGAATAATTTTCAGGATAAGTAATACAAGTGTCTTTACCATCGCCAAACTTCCAGCAAATGGTTTTCGGCTTTTTATTATTGCTGTTCCATGGTAATGCTTTGAATACAGCAGTAAGAGGATTATTAACGGTGCTGATTGGAAGTTTTTCAAAATCTGCTTTACACACATCTCTTCTCCCGACTTGTATAGATTTACATTTATAAGCTTCACATCCTCCGAAGTAAGTTATTTTTATACATACCTGGTAAATACCTTCTTGTTGGTATTTATGTCTTACATAGTAGCCTCCAGTATAATTCACAGGATAAGTAATGATAGTGTCTCTACCATCACCAAAATTCCAATGTATTGTTTTTGGCTTTTTATTCAGGCTGTGCCAGGGCATTGCTTTGAAAGTAACATAGAGAGGGTTTGCGGTTGGAGTTAAAGCAAGCTTTTCAAAATCCGCACGGCAAAATTCTCCAACAACTACATCCTTACATTTTCTTGCTTCGCATCCACCTGCGTAAACAATTTTTACACAAACCTCATAATTACCAGGTTGCTGGTAATGATGAGTCACTGTATAAGGACCGGGATTTGTGTTTGAATACTGAATACATGTATCAGTACCATCCCCAAATTTCCAGCAGATGTAAACAGGTCTTTTCTGTTCACTATGCCAGGGAATTGCTGTAAATTTTTTTGTTAAAGGTGATGAAGCAGTATTGCTTACTTCAAAATTTGCACGACATGTTTCCTCAGGCGAATTTGCATCAACAGTTGGTTCATCAATAATTCCAACAGTTGTAATGCTTGTAGTTTCAGAAAATAGATCCTGGGGATCAATGCTTGGCTGGCTGTTAGTTTTCGTTGCGACCAGGACAAAAAGCAGTCCTGCCACAAGGGCGTAGAATTTTCTCATAAAAAATGAGTTTTTTTGGTGACACAATAGTTTTTTCGAAAGGGTCAGGAATACATGCAGCCACGTTTTGTGACTAAACATACACAACGTAGTTTAAGCCCCCGGTAATTTTTTTTGGGAAATAAATGGATTTAACTCACATCTTTCTGGTGGTCAATGATGAACTGAATGATCTCTTCGAGTGAAATATTTATGCGGGAAATAGCGTCGTTGAT
>Ga0209797_10000309_pt1 | contig 24175 bp, 17 predicted proteins | sample DOMMetBare3Fresh_2_FD_187472 | JGI IMG/M metagenome (GOLD analysis project Ga0209797, IMG submission 187472) | Wetland sediment microbial communities from St. Louis River estuary, USA, under dissolved organic matter induced mercury methylation -... | ecosystem: Environmental > Aquatic >... | reverse complement strand
CACTGGCGTACGTTAGCTGGAAGGATCGTAAAGCCGTGGCCGCAGGACTCAAAGCCATTTACCAATCGGTTACCGTCACCGAAGCCGAGCAGGAACTGGAAGCCTTTGCCAGGCAATGGGATAAACAGTATCCCAGCATCAGCGCATCCTGGCGCAGACATTGGGTGAATCTGATTGCCTTCTTTGACTATCCTGATGAGATTCGAAAAGTGATCTACACAACCAACGCCATTGAGTCGTTGAACAGCGTGATCCGTAAAGCTACCGAGCGACGCAAGCTGTTTCCCAGCGATCAATCGGCTATGAAAGTGGTATATTTGGCTATCGAACAGGCCGCCAAGAAATGGTCGATGCCGATCCGGAATTGGAAGCCTGCGCTGAATCAGTTTATGATGCTCTACGAGGATCGACTTCCTGATATTTTATAATGGCGGTTTACACGGAAATTTTGACACCCTCCACTTAGAGCCCTATGGTCGGACGTCTTTCTTTGCGCCCGACATTTCGGCATGATTGGTGGGCAACGATGAAGCCGTTGCCCGGCTAAGGATTAAAACTACAAACCTGTTTCATTGGGAAAATACTCGTGCACTTAATTACGTTCAGTTTCCAATGCCTCCCATTCAGCTTGTTTGAACATGCGAATATTTGCCTCATCAATATTTTCCTTATCAAAAAAACGTATAAATCGAACGAAATGCAGCGTGATACAGATAATTCAAATGTTGCTGCATTTCGAACTCACCTTTGATGCGACGGTAAATCTCAAGCACAAATTCGATATCTGTCGCCTTACTTTAATCAATTATCTTTATGCTCACTTTTTTGCCATAGGGACATTCACCCTGGTTCCCAAGCATCAGAGCGCCAGAGCTGGGTGGATTCACCGCATGGCAATTAACCAAAAAAAGGATCGACAAAACTAAACCATGCACGGATTTTTCCAGCTCGTAGGGAGTAATAAAACCAGTTTTAAATAATATTTGGTTAAGCTATTGTTAACCCTATATGCATCAACTTAAGGCTGGGATGAACACAAACAACTTGATCCGATAGAGTGCTTAGCGAATCCTGGCACAAGTGGCTCCGATTGCTGGAATGACGCTATCGCTCCATCCCCGCCTAAAAACTATAAACGGTTTATTGGGTCAGTGGGTTACATCAGTTAAACATGAGAATAACAATCCAGTTAAGGTCGACAATTCAGGACTATGTACGAGAGTTAAAAAATAATGGTCAAGTTGCACCCTGGCGATGAACTGATTTTCAGAGTCGCCATCCCCCTCCCGGTTTATCGCTTATTTGATTATCTTGCTCCGGATAATGCCGAGTTGGCTAACATAAAACCAGGGGTGCGCCTGGAAGTGCCTTTCGGAAAAGGTAAAAAAATCGCGTTTCTGCTGGAAATAGTTCAGCACAGTGAAGTAAATGCCGATAAATTAAAACGCATAGTGCGGGTTCTGGATAACAAACCGTTGTTATCGGCCAAAGACTTGCGTTTGCTGCTGTGGGCCAGCGACTATTATCATCATCCCTTGGGCGAAGTGTTAAGCAGTGCTTTTCCTGCGGGACTGCGGCTGGGAAATTCGATTGTCATTCAATCAGAAAAACGCTATGCACTGACTGATTTGGGTAAAGTAACTCCTGTTGACCAGTTGCAACGGACACCCAAACAGAAAAGCGTGCTGGAAAAATTTCAAGGTCATTCGTCGTGCCTGTCAGAAGCCGAGCTAACGGCATGGAATGAGAACTGGCGGCCAGCAGTCAAGCAGTTAATAGCCAAGCAATTGCTGCAAATTGATATGAATGAGGCCCGGATGAATAACCCTGAAGCGTCATCAAGCATCGCGGAAATAGAGCGACATTCGATCGCCCTCACCCCAGCCCCTTCGACACAGCTCAGGGTAGGCATCTCCCAGGGTGAAAGGGCGTTTAATGCGGACTTACTTCCGCAATCCACTATAATCGGTAATACCCCCTTGCAATGTAATCCACAGCAACAATCTGCGATAGATGCCGTCTGTGAATGCCTCGGGCAGTTTAGGGTTTTTTTATTGGAGGGCGTTACCGGTAGCGGCAAAACAGAGGTATATTTGCAGATTATTCGTGCTGTACTCGAACGGGGTCAGCAGGTTTTGGTGCTGGTTCCGGAAATCACCTTGACTCCGCAGCTTGAAGAACGCTTTAGACGGCGCTTTGCTGTTAGTATTGCCTTATCGCATTCCAAGTTGACCGACAAGCAACGGCAAACGTCCTGGCTGCAAATGCAGCAAGGCGATTGCTCTATTATGTTGGGTACGCGGTCGGCATTATTTACGCCGTTAAAAAATCCGGGCTTGATTATTCTTGACGAAGAACATGATGCCTCATTCAAGCAACAGGAAGGCTTTCGCTTTTCTGCCCGGGATATTGCAGTCGTACGTGGCAAGCTGTTACATATCCCGGTTTTATTGGGTTCAGCTACGCCGTCTCTGGAAAGCCTGCATAACGTCCAAAAGCAGCGTTACCAGTTGTTACATTTGCCGGATCGGGCCGGAAACGCAATAGAGCCGGTTCTGCAATTGCTGGATATCAGAAACAATAGAATGCAGGAAGGCTTATCCGAATCGCTGGTTACCGAAATGCACCTTACCCTGGCAAAAAAAGAACAGGTATTGCTGTTCCTTAATCGGCGCGGTTTTGCACCTACGCTAATTTGTCATGGTTGCGGATGGGTTGCACGCTGCCAGCGTTGCGATGCCAATCTGGTGATTCATTTTGATGAAGACCGCTTGCGTTGTCATCATTGTGGCAAAGAACAACGCCTGATTACTCAATGTCCTGCCTGCAAAGCGGGTGAGTTGACGCCCTTGGGTCTTGGCACCGAACGGGTAGAAAAAATACTGGCTGAATTATTTGCTGATAAAGTCACCATTCGTCTGGACCGCGATTCTACGCAGCGCAAAGGTTCACTGGAAAACTATTTGCAGCAAATTAATCAGGGCAAGGTAGATATTATTCTGGGGACGCAAATGCTGGCTAAAGGCCATCACTTTCCTAATGTAACGTTGGTGGCGATTCTTGATGTAGACAGCGGTTTATTCAGTATTGATTTTCATGCCGCCGAAAAGCTGGCGCAAATGATTGTCCAGGTTTCAGGTCGCGCAGGACGTGCGGAAAAACCAGGCAAAGTCATTATGCAAACCCGGCAGCCTGAGCATCCTTTATTAACAACTTTAATCCGTCAAGGTTACCGTAGTTTTGCCAAAACGGCATTGGCTGAGCGAAAAGACGCCCTATTACCACCGTTTAGTTACCAGGCGTTATTGCGCGTTCAGGCAGGGGATGTCGATACGCCGCAGCTTTTTTTTCAGGCAGTCAATGCATTGGTGCAGGAGCTCAATACCGGCCATACGCAGGTTTTGGGACCGGTATCCGCTCCGATGGCGAGACGCGCAGGTTTTTACCGTTACCAATTATTGTTTCAAAATACCCGGCGTCAGGAGCTGCATGTTTTACTTGATGCGCTAATGCCTGAAATTTCCAAACTCAAACAGGCAAAAAAAGTACGCTGGTCACTGGATGTTGATCCGGTGGATTTGTATTAATTGTTTGAATGGATAATCGGGTGATTTTCATGGATAATGCATTTCTATTTATCTGATTTAACTACGCAGTGAAGCAATGAAACAAAAAATAGAGGAGCTGATCCTGCACGCTGTTGAAACGCTCAAGGCAGAGGGTATTCTTGGCTTGGACATTACCCCGCATATTACGATAGAGCGAACCCGTGATGCCCTACACGGCGATTTTGCTTCAAATCTGGCTTTAGTACTGGCAAAACCGGCTAAAGCCAATCCTCGCCAACTGGCCGAAAAAATTATCTCCGCATTGCCTCAGCATGAAGCCATCACGAAAGTAGAACTGGCAGGGCCCGGGTTTATTAATTTTTTTATCAATCCTAACTCTCAGTATCAGATTGTCAGGCAAATCCATACCGAAGGGCGGGGATTCGGTTTAAGCTCTATCGGTGCAGGTAAAAAGGTTCAGGTGGAGTTTGTTTCAGCCAATCCGACTGGGCCTTTGCATGTAGGACATGGCCGTGGGGCAGCTTATGGTTCCGTAGTTGCCGATTTACTTAAGGCAGTCGGTTTTGAGGTGCATCGTGAATATTATGTGAATGATGCCGGACGGCAAATGGATATACTCGCCACCAGTATCTGGCTGAGATATTTGGAAGAATGCGGCGAGCTTGTCCATTTTCCCAGCAATGGTTATCGCGGTGATTATGTGCGCGAAATTGCCTGGGATATTCATAAGAACTCTAACAATGATTACCGCAAGCCAATAGAGTTGGTATTAGAGAATATACCCCCAGACGAGCCGCAGGGTGGCGATAAGGAAGTGCATATTGACGCGCTTATAGAGCGCACAAAAACCTTGCTGGGGCCGTCGCTATACCGGGATTTTTTTCAAATCGGGCTCGATAACATTCTGGATGACATTAAAATTGATCTGAAGGAGTTTGGCGTTGAATATCAGCACTGGTTTTCAGAACGTCAACTAATGGATGACGGATCGGTTGAAAAAGCGCTGGAACGATTACGTGCTGGCAAGCATCTTTATGAACTGGATGGCGCAACCTGGTTTGCATCCAGTCAGCTAGGCGATGAAAAAGACCGGGTTGTTGTGCGTGAAAACGGCCAGTATACCTATTTTGCATCGGATATTGCCTATCACATGAACAAGCTTGATCGTGGCTTCGACCAGATTATTGATATTTGGGGCGCAGACCATCACGGTTACGTGCCGAGAGTGAGGGCAGCCATTCAGGCACTGGGCGCTGATGAGTCCAAGTTAAAGGTGTTGCTAGTGCAATTTGCCGTTCTTTATCGGGGTGAAGAAAGGGTGCAAATGTCGACCCGTTCAGGCGAATTTGTGACCTTAAGGCAATTGCGCAATGAAGTTGGCAAGGATGCGGCGCGCTTTTTTTATGTGCTGCGCCGATCTGATCAGCACATGGATTTTGATTTGAAACTGGCGACCTCAAAATCCAATGAAAATCCGGTATTTTATGTTCAATATGCGTATGCCCGCGTGTGTAGTGTATTACGTCAACTGGATGAAAAAGGCTGGGAAAGAAATCTGTTACTGGGTATGGAAAGTTTAGCAAAATTGGCAGAAGAACATGAAATTGCATTGCTGGGAACATTGGCACGTTTTCCGGAGGTACTGGAACGGGCCGCTTTGCAGTATGAGCCGCATCAGTTGATCCATTATCTGCGTGATCTCGCGCATGAATTTCATACTTATTACAATGCCCATCAGTTCCTTGTTGACGATGCCAGTATCCGCGATGCCAGATTGAATTTGGTGTGCGCGGTAAAGCAGGTATTGGCAAACGGCTTAGGGCTGTTAAATATCAACACACCTGAATCCATGTAATGTCCAGAGATTATAAACCAAGATCGCAAAGTCGACACAACGGACAGCGAAGCCAAAAATTCGAGCGTCAGCAAGCCAGTATTGGATTATGGAAATGGATGCTGATTACCGCGATTATTATTACGTTTGTCGTTTTTTTGGTCTATTTGCGAACTACCGGTTCCAAACAAACAAATCTCCAGCAAATTTCACAATCGATTCCGAACAAGGCCGGCGCGGGAACGTCCAAAGAAGTTAAAAAGCCTGAAGTTAAGCCGGGGCCAAAAATGCCGCAGTTTGATTTTTATACCATTTTGCCTGAAAAAGAAGTCGTGGTGCCCGAGTATGAAATAAAAACCCGCACGCGTGAAGAGCGCGTGGGCAAGGCTAAGGAAACGCAATATGTTATGCAGGCAGGTTCTTTTAAGACGTTTAAAGAAGCCGATCAGTTAAGGAAAAAGCTTGCTTCGATGGGTATAGAATCTAAAGTCCAGAAAGCAAAAGTTGGCAGCGTGAACTGGTATCGAGTCAAACTGGGGCCCTATACACAGACAACTAGCGTTAATACAATCAGAGCGCGGTTAAGGCAAAAAAGTATCGATGTGATTATTACGGAGACGGGCGACTAACTTTGTATAAGGCCGGCTGAAGTCCAATACTAATGACTTAACCAGCCATGGCTATTTTTCATCGCCCCTTTCTGCCCACTATTAACGGCTCCCTTATTAAAAACTCTTGGCGTTGAAGGCTTTGTCTCATTGAAAAGGTAATATTACATTGTTTGAATATCGCCTGTCAGTTCTTGAAAGATGATGAGGGCTTATTCAGAGTTCATGCCAAACAGCGGACCAGCTTTGCTTGAAATGACCGGTTTCCACTCCTTCGCAAAGGCGGACACAGAGAGGCGAAGACACGGGCAATGACACAGACGATCATACTGGCAACTAGCTATTGCTCAACTCCGTTAATAGTTTAACAGTGAAAAATCATATGCTTCGAATCTGACCGTTTCGTCGCGGCAATGGTTTTCAACAGCTCGACGCCGTTAATTCTAGTCGACAATGTTTTGGCAAAGGAAGACTTGTTTGTCGACCAGATTGGTAAACAGCACAAAAAACGTGCTTTCGGGATACGTTAATACGGTAGCGCAGAAATCAGCCATCCTATAATTTATGGTTGCTTCTATGATAAATATCAACTTAAAACCCTCCCGACAATCAAAACACTTCTCCGCGAAAATCAGCATATCCGCCTGTTTCTTTTGCAGTTCTTCCAGCAACCAGCCCAGAAATTGCTGCTGTTCCAGTTGCCGCAATACACCGTGTTAAGAATAACCAAGATGCCAGTCGGCGATGAGAAATAGTCTTAACAGTTGCTTTCTGTGTACCGAATTAACACTTACTCACCACGAAAAAAAGAAATCGACTATTCTTTTTCGTGAACTTTATGGCAAATGAAAATCTTTGTTTTTTAAAATATTTGTTAAAATGTTTATTACGAGCTTAATTAGCTTACCCAATATTTTCAGTGAAACGACAGCATAAACACAAGTCCACTGCTTGTCGTGCAACATAACAGTTCTATTTATTTTATGCAGTCTTATGTCAGGTGATAGCGTGTTAAAAATTAAAGCTCTATTTCTTACCGGTCTCTTAATATCGAGTGTATTTTCTGAGTGCCTTGCAACGTCTTTGGCGCAAAAGTGGTCAATACCTACTCAGCCTACAAAAACCGGCGGATACGCGCAGAGTATCGGAACCTATACTGCCGGGTGTATTAGCGGCGCAGTTTCTGTTCCGGTAAATGGCACGGGTTATCAAGTCATGCGGTTATCAAGAAAGCGATATTATGGTCATCCGGATTTAAAGCAGTTTATTGAACAGCTCGGGCAAACCGCCGCTAGACAAAAGTTGGGAACTCTGCTTATTGGTGATTTGGGGCAACCACGCGGCGGCCCGACCTTAAGCGGACATCGAAGCCATCAAACCGGACTTGATGTTGATATTTGGTTTTTGCTGTCAAAACAAGCATCTAGCCGCACCTTGGCATTTAATGAACGCGAAACCTGGGGTGCAAACTCTGTACTTGCCGCTCACTCGGATGCGATAGATTACACTCAGTGGTCGCAAGCCAATGAAAAGATTCTTGAGGCGGCGTCACGAATGCCTGAAGTGGACCGGATTTTTGTTAACCCCAGTATTAAACGTGAGCTCTGTAACCGTAGCGCGTCCCATGATTGGTTGAGAAAAATCCGCCCATGGTGGAAGCATGACGATCACTTTCACGTTCGGCTAAAGTGTCCAGTTAACAATAAATATTGCCAAAGACAAGACCCCCTGCCGCCAGGTGATGGTTGCGATGCCGGCCTAAACTGGTGGTTTACTGAAGAGGCAAAACACCCGGCCCCACCAAAAACACCGCCTAAGCCTCTGGTTCTGCCTGCGTTATGCGATAGAGTATTGGCAGAGTGACCGGCAGTTTTTTAGGCTGGGTTAGTTGATAGCCGTAATCCAACACATCGAAGCTATTAATGCTGGGACCGCTATTGTTCGGCAATCGCTACTGCTTGCTCTACCACTTGCATCCATGCAGTCGTAACTGCAACCCACAGCTTTCTATGTAAGCTGATGAATAGGGGGAGGCAAAAAATCCTGCCTGCCCTCCCTACGCTTTTAAATCTTACCCACCCCTGGCTTCTGCCTGCTGCTGTTTGCCTGCGATCAGGATACGCGCCAACTTACGCAAGCCATCGGAAGAAATATCCAGGCCAAACGGTGCTCCGATGTTCTCAAGCTCATAAATTACATCGGTAGCCGCTATAAAAGTCATGTACCGTAAACCTTGTATTTCCGGCAATTCTTTAGCCAGCGTTTTTAATTCAGGTGCCAGACGTTGCCAAGTCTGCGTAAAAAATACCCGTACCGGATCATCGCCATTAGCATCATGCTCTTTTAAACCTGCCTGAAAAGCGCTACGCGACTCCAGCAGGATTTCCGTCAACGTATCACGCAATTCCGGTGATTGGGTATCATCAGTGGCTTGTTGAATGGCTTTGCTTAAAAACGCATCCCACTCCTGCCAGTTGGCTTGCCATTGTTTTTGTTCGGCTTCGCTAAAAGGGGCAGCCGGTTTTTTGTCTGCCACTTTAGCCGGTGCATTGAAGCCCAGCTTAATGGCGACGCCATTATCGTTAGCATCAGCGCTAGTGAATTTTAAGGTGTTAAGCATTTTCTTAACTTCGGCAGCATTCTCTTTGGGTAAAAACTCCGTCACCGTTTTTTCTATGTCTGCTCGCGATTCGTTTAAATCAATTTTGACTTCGGACAGCTTGGGTTCGACAAAACGATTAATCAACTCCTGAATTTTGTTGTTAGTGATAGATCGACCTTCCCGATCAGTAGCCGTCACTTGAGTAATGGGCAAGCTCAAAACAGATTGCGTGGAATTGATGGTTGGTTGCTGCAAGGTTTCTAAAATACCACCCCATTCAAAAAGAGTGACGCATTGGCCGCCTAATCCTGTTCCAAATCGAGCCTGTAAATTATTTACTAATTTGATTTGACCTTTTTGACCGCTAACCTGCGGATCGGAAAGCTTTAAAAAACTGCATCCCTGCTTGTCATTCCAAAGTTCGGCGGTATTACCATCACCTTTATAAAGCTGGGTAATTAACGCTCTTTTTATGAGGCTATAATCCAACTGAACAGGAAGATTGAATTGATTGGCTACGCCATTTTTTGCAAAAATAATAAGCAGACTGGAAATCGTAATGCCCAAATATTTATTCATTTATTTATTCTCCGAATTATAAAGAGGCAAGGTTCAACAACCTTTGCACTTGTAAATTGTTCTGCAAGTCTTGTGCTCCTCACTTTTCACGTTGCACATCATTTGTTTGCGGCGGAACCAGCGCCGCCGACACCGGTTCTATCGATGGTGCAGGTGCGTGCTTGGGACGCGTATATTGACGGCCTATGAATAAGTCATTGCTCACCACTGACACATCTTGTAGCCATCGAGCCGATTTCTGGCACGCCTCCGAATAAGGCGGTTCTTTGCACAAATCGACTTTCCCGTCTTTAAGCAAATTAAAATGCAAACCAGGCAATGGCCGAACTCGCAAATCGGGTAACGGACTGACATAATCCATGATGGTTGGCTCATTATAATTTAATAAATTCAGTAAAAGCTTGGGCACCTGATAAAGTGGCAAACTGCCGAATTTAACCGGCCCGTTTTTGCCGTCAATGATAAGCATCGGTGTACTCACATAAAACTTAAACATGGCGGGCGTAAATTCACTACGATTGGGAGCAAGTACCCCTGAATCCACATAACCTGCAAAATTCTCTCCCATGAAAGGCAGGTGATCACCAAAAGCTACGATAATACCGTCAGGGTCACGTTTTCTCAGTTGCTCTAAAAATGCCATGAGTTCCCGTGATTTATAATAAATCGTGTTGGCATAACTCGACACTTCTTCAACCTTGGAGCGAGAGGTGATCTTATTGGGACGGCTTTCACTCAATGGATAATTCCAGTGACCAAAATAAGTCACGATGTAATCAAGCATGGGTTGTTTGGCATCCAGAGACCCGGATAGTTTCTCCATAACTTGACGATAGAGCGAAGCATCGGACAAAAACTCGCGGTTCATATCATCCAGTACGAAATCCTGTATCGACCAATAGGTTTGGAAGCCCAGGTTTCGATAGGCATTTACCCGATTCCAGAACACCGGCACATTGGGATGGGAAATAACAGTCCGATAACCTTTATCGGCAAGAATATGCGGCAAGCACGGTACATCGTTCAGTAACTGGCGCTCAAATTTAACGGAGTCCCTGGTCACCGGAAATCCGCATAACACTTCAAATTCAGAATTCGCAGTATAGCCGCCAAATACAGGATCCAGAGCACGTGAATAACCTGCACTTTTCCAAAGCTTACTAAAATCGGGGGCCAACGGATTTTGCTTATAATGGGCCTTTTTGAGCTCGTTGGGATCCCAAAACGATTCCAGCAACACGATGTGTATATTTCGCGGATTAAAGGGCTTGCTATCAGCAACGGGCTTCGCAGGCACAGCGCTTAACAGGCTCTCGGCTGCCATCTGTGCTTCATCAGGACCGGGCGGCTTATCGGCTAAAGCAAAATAACGTGCGCCTTCTTGCAGGCTATATAGCGTAGCGCCGCGCCACAAATAATTGGAACGTTGATCCCATACTGAGTAACCCATGCGTTTGTCTAGCGGATCAAGTATCATAACCGGTTTATAAACCAGGGTAATCCCCAGCAAAATCGCAATCAGACTGGCAAGATAGGCGCTCCAGTGGCGCATGGTAAAATTGAACAGCAATAAACTGGCAATAGCGGCCAGCGGTATGGCGGCGGCAAAGAACCGCCAACCTTCAAGTATCAATAGCAATGAACGAAGCGCGTAAACATCGTCCGGCATAATCGGACCGCCAAAAAAAGATATTTTTACCGCATTACCGACATATAAAATACCCATCACCAAGGCCTGGATAACCAGGAAAATCCACACCCGCTTTGATAACGCAAACAGAATGTAACCGACAGCCAGTTGCAACAGAAAATCGTAAAAAATAGCCGAAGCATCTATCTGCACATCAAATTTAAACGTACTAATCAGGTAATACAACAGGTAAAACAGTGCGGTAGAAAATATCGGCAATAATTTTATTAACATAGTCGGAAAATAATCTGTCCTGGTGGGTTAAGTGTGTGTCTATTTAGCTGAATATGCGGTGAATAACTTGCAGTTTATTATAACCATAGTTGCCCCATCCTGCCCTTTTGTCATTGCCCGATTTTGGGGCTTCCCACCTAAGCCGTTAAAGGTTCGACACATAGAGACGCAATATTTTTCGTCTATATCACGAACGGCTTAACCTTAAACTGTACCGTCTTAAGTTGAAAGCCTATTTTGGAAAGCACATAAATATTGCCGACCCTGATCATCCATCATAGAATGCCCGCTTCTATTTCTACTCTTGTTGGAGTTTTGTAATGTCAGATACAATTTGGTTTAGAACCGGCGAAGCAACCGTATTTTCCAGCGAAGGCCAAGGCACAGACGCCATGCCTGAAATACTTATTGGCAGCGTAAAAGGCCCGGCAGGCACAGCCTTTGCGACCCTGATGGGGCAAACAGAAGGCCATACGCGCATGTTCGCCATTCGCGCCTGCAACCAGCAAGTGCGTCCCGCGACGATAATCGTCCCCAAAGTTACCATTAAATCCGCCGCTTACGTGAATTTATTCGGCGGCCCCGTGCAGTCGGCCATTGCCGACGCCGTTCTTGACAGCGTTATCGCAGGTGTTATTCCCGCCGATCAAGCGAATGATCTGTGCATTATTGCGATGCTATGGATAGCCCCCGAATGCGCTGCCAACCCTGATGTGGATCGTAAAGATTTATATCGCACCAACTACGAGGCCATGAAACTGGCTATTTCGCGCGCCATGAGCAACTCGCCCAGCATTGAGGAATTAATAGCCAACCGGCATAAAATTGTCCACGAAATGTACGATCCTGAAACCGGCGAGTCTCAGTGGTAGCCGGGTAGAGTTTTCGCTGTGCGTAACTTCGAAAGTCGAAAGTAACGCACAGCGAAACCCAGCCTCGCATTCCTTGCGTGTATTTAAGGAGTAAGTGCACGATAGCCTAATTAATCATTTTTAATGTATACCTAGTGAAGAAAGTATCAATTACTGACATTAACCTTTTTCCAGGGGACTTTACCGACCGCAAGGTGAGCCCAGGCAGCTTTTCTTTATTGGCATTGTTACTTGCTATGTTGTCGTCAGTAGAAACGGGTTTCTATTATGGCAAGAGCAACAACATTTTCCATATTCCGATAGCCCTCAAGCTTTATGAGCTTCCTCAGTTTGCGGACGATGCGTTTTATCAGTCACTTCGTTATTATTCAAGTGTGCTTTGGCCACTACTGGCAACGTTCACCACGGAAGCCAATGCTCCTGATGTGTTTCTGCTTGTCTTCGTCTTTTCGCGCTTTATTCTTTTCGTCGCGCTTTTGTGGCTTGCATTCGAATTTGGTGCCCGGACGATTGGCACACTGGGCTTGGCGGGGCTTTTTCTTGTCGCGACCCATTTCCTCAAAGGCATTTCACCCGTAGGTGCTCACGACTTATTCATTGACTACTTATCACATACCACTCTTGCTACAGCCCTTTTACTTCTTTCCATGTTGACTCAGCTTAGGGGCTATTGGTTGCTATCGTGTGCTCTTGCCGGATTAGCATTTAGCACGAATGCAATTTTGGGAATTTGGGCGCTGTTGATCATTATTGTCATTCGATTGGTGGGGCCGCCAAGCATTTTACGCCAAAACAGCATATCGTATTCTTTGGGTGGAGTCGTACTTGGTGCTTTGCCTTTTTTGTTGACTGCCTCACCCGCCTTGTTATGGATAGTTAAGGCTAAGTTTGCACCTGGAATGAACGTCGATTTTGATTATCGCTCATTCGTCATGTCTTACTATCCGAATCACTTCCTAATTCATGCCGCATTGCCGGCAAGTATTGGGGCGCTGGTCATTGCTATCGTGATTGGGTTTCATGGAATCAAGATTGAACGGCTTCCTCGGCGCTGGATGACTGCGTGGTGGACACTGCTTGGCATATTTTGTTTTGGGATTATCCTGCCTTACCTATTTAACTCACGGGATATCTTCAATCTGCATCTTCTTCGAATCGATGGTGTAATTACCTACTGGGTTGTAACATTGCTTGCTGCAACACTTGCCTCAAGCTTGACGCGGATGGACAGATTGTCGGATTTGGGGGTAGCTCCCCTATTTGCTTCCTTAGCCCTTATCATGGGATCTTGGCCCGTTATGTTGGCAGCTCTTTTTGGAATGTGGTGGCGCACATCTAGATCTCTGCACCTCGTTTTTGTGTTTTTGTGTTTGATCGTTGGAATCATGAACTTTTCGGTCGCAGAAGCGCCTATGGTGAAATCATTAGGCTGGTTTGGGGCGGGGGCGACAATTGCTACCAGCACTCTTGCCAGTGGAATAAGGAACTGGGCGTGGTGGGCAGCAGGTTTAATCAGTTTTATTGCCTTTGCAATCTGCCTGTTGTCATGGCGGCTAATGGGGCTGGGAGAGGCTAAGGCGGCATTAGTTCCGATTGTAGGTCTTGCATTAGTGTTTTTACCTATCCGATATCGTGTTTGGGCTTGCAAACATGGGTTTAGGTTGGGGCTTGGGCTAAGTATAATTGCGATAGCAGCCTTGCTGGGTATCAAGTTTGTTAAGGCTTACGTGGCTTCCGGTTCAGCCCGGGTGCAACTTTCGGCGGATTGGAATGAAATGGCGGAATGGATTCGGAATAATAGAATAGAAGGCCCCATCTTGGTTCCAACCCATGGCATCTTTGATACCTTTGTTGATAAAGGCCAACTAACAGATATCCAGATATTGTCCAGAGCAAAAGTTTGGGTGACCTGGAAGCAGGGTGCGGCAGTGATGTGGCAACCTGGTTTTTTTCACCAGTGGGAACCCAGGTTCAGAGAGGTATCCGCTCTCAAAAAACCGTCAGAGTTCCTTGAATATGCCTGTAAGAATCGGATACCCCTTGTAGCCCTGGAGCGCGAGGAACTTGATCGGACGTTTCCTGTCACTCCGATTTTCGGTAACCGCTCATTGATGATTATCCCTGTTGAATCCACTATATGTAACCATCCATAAATATCTTTCCAAGCCACAAATTTGCTAGACTATTTTGGATTCAAGCGGTTTTGGGTTCGGGTAAATTGTATTTATCCGCATCAAATTTACCAATTATGCCATCACGTCAAAAAGTAAATTAAGAATCATGATATGAAAATCCATTTACTTGAAGGTAAGCAGTAGTCACTCCGAACAGGACATCACGGCGTAGTTATTATCAAAAAATAGAGTTGCTACCATGTTTGCCGACCATCGACTGAAAATTATTGCAACCCTCGTAGCCGTCTCTATTATCGCGGTTTTTAGCATGGATCCTATTGCCCAGGATCCGGCTTACCATCATTTTGCAGACCAGCGCGGCACACTGAATATACCCAATTTTTACAACGTACTTTCCAGCTTTCCCTTCGTCATTATCGGTATCATGGGCATGCACCTAGTCGGATCAGGCCGGGCAACCGGCGGACTGCCCGAGTTGCAAGTCGTATACTTGACGTTTTTTGCCGGCGTGTTTCTAACCGGTATTGGCTCCGCGTACTACCACTACTATCCAACCAACCAAAACCTGCTTTGGGATCGTTTGCCGATGACAATTGCTTTCATGGCTCTTTTCAGCGCTATTGCCGGTGAAAATATTTCATCGCAAATGGCCTTGAAATTATTGATCCCTTTGCTGGTGTTTGGTATCGCTTCAGTAGTCTACTGGTATGTTTCTGAACTCAATGGTCATGGCGATTTGCGCGCTTACGTGCTGGTGCAATTCTTGCCGGTACTGTTAATACCCCTGATTCTATGGTTTTTTAACTCCAGGTTAAACGGAAATAAATACATTTGGGGCGTTATTAGCGCCTACGCCGTCTCGAAACTCTTGGAATTTTTCGATGCACAAATTTATACTTCATTGGATGTGATCAGCGGCCATTCTTTAAAACATTTAATAGCCGCGTTAGCGACGTTTATTTTTTATTGGGCGCTGCGGAACCGGCAAATATTATCAATTTAGTGTTTTGTTGACACTACAGTTTACCCACTCGAAATTGCGCTACGGTCCCTAAAAAAAAGGACTTCCAGGTTTTAAAGTTTTAAAATTTAAAAATCCGATTGCAATCCAGGTATCCCAATACGCTGTATGTGCAGGGCATTTTTCCCTTCTTCATAAGCCAGCAGTTTTCCTTCTTTTTGCCAAAGTCTAAACGCCAGGGAATAGGATAAAACACGAATAGGATAATCGCGTGGCAGCAACTGCAAATAAGGCTGTATGGTAATAAAATCGGTCACGCCATACTTTTGCATGATAAATCGAAGACCTCCGTTAGCGGGGCCGATATTGTAGGCCAGCAATCCCAGAAACAAGTCATTATTCATCTCAGCGAGATAATATTTTAGAGTGGCCGCGGCAATGAACGCATTGTGTCTGGGGTTGTTTAATAAAAGCTTATGCTCTGACAAATGCTTGCCAGCCTGTTCCACTACAACTTTTGGCACCTGGGTAATTTGAAATAAACCGTGACCCCCGTCCGCACTCTCACGCGGTAAAAAAGAAGACTCTGTTGCTGCGACGCCTTGCAAAAGATTGGGATCAATGTCAAATGCCCTGGCCGCTTCTTTGATGGCCGGATTATATTCTTGCGCACGTTGAACCAAGCGCTGCAATTGTGCCGAATCATAACGACGGTAGGCGGCATAGACCTGATGAGCCAGTGTAACCCTGCCGGCCTCTTGCTTGCCACCGACCAGCGTGCGAAAGTGCCCGCGTGCCTGGGCAAATTGATCCTGCATAGAGAACCAGCCAATAACCACCGCTATGACGATAGAAAGAATCGGAGACAATAGCCTTGCCCTGCCCTGCAACCATTTTCGAAGTTTCCACCAGAACATTAGCAGCCCAGCCGCTGCAAAAATCAATCCCAATACGCCGAATGCAAAAGGCAACAAACTGGTAAAAAAGCCCGTCCCTGAAAACCGGTTAGCCGAATACCCCAACAGAATCATGATTGCTGAAACCGTCGTAATCAAAAGGCCTAAAACCTCAAGAACGATTAATAGCAAGCTATGGCTAAAACTGCCAATTGGTGGACTGGTTATCACTTTTTTTGATCCTTGCCTAGCCGAACGAGTCCGAGGTTTACGTTCGGAACTGGCCTCAGGTTTGACCATCGTCGGTTTGCGCGGGGCAACAGGTTTATTCATCAGGAAAAGTATTACGGCTTACAAATAGTATCAAGTCCGTCTAATGGGGAAGGTGTTGTTCAATATTATGGCAAAACAAAAAAATATAGTCTTGTGCTTTAAATAAATCTTAGGTCGGCTTAGCAATAGCGTAACCCGATATTTATGGCTTCTCCCGTGAGCGAATATTTTTATTCTGTCAATCTACTGAATCACTACAACAAGCCAGTTTAGGGCGATTTCGCGACGGCAAACCGCTAATAAACTCACAACATCAAAATCAATCCACCAAAAAATGCTTCGAAAAGTCCGAAAGAAGTTCGGGTTCTGGGTTCCGCTTTTTAATAGAAAAATAAGACCCCTTGAAACGCTCCCCCCCCTCTGAAGTCCAGGAGTAGTTTATTCTTGCACCCGCTTCATCGCAAATAATGCCAAAGCTAATACAGTCAAACTGGGAATAAATGCCATCAGCGGAGGATTCAGGTTATAAATCAAGCCGACATGTCCAACAATTTTGTCGATAATATTAAAGCCCATGCCAATGACAACCCCTATCATCATTCTTCCACCCACACTAATGCCACGTTTAACACCGATAACAAAAGGCGCAGAAAGCAATAACATAACAAAAGTAACCAAAGGATTGACTATGCGCCCCCAAAAAGCAAGTTCAAATACATGGGATTTTTGATGATTTTTCTTTAAAAATCGAACATAACTGTCCAAGTCATATAACGATAAATTATTTGGATTAACAACTACAATTTTCAATAAATTGGGGGCAATTGATGACTTCCAGAGTTGTTCTTTTTGCGTACTCGCAAGCATTTGCTGAGTTGATATTTCTGATTTCTTGATGTTTTTCATGTTCCATTGCTGATTGCCCAGAAAAACGGCCTGATCTGCATGCATGGCCTGTTGCAAATGTTGTTGATCGTCCAATTCATAAATACTTATATCTGCCAAATTACCATCCTCCTCTATTTGTCGAACGTTAATAAATTGCTTGCCTTCACGCAGCCAAATTCCATATTTAGCGTTCATCAGAATCTGCTCATTTCGGGCAGAAACTCTTACTATTTGCGCCATACGCTCAGTGACGGGGGCCACAAACTCACCTACACCTATTGAAATTACAACTAGCACGCCCCCTGCCAGCATAACCGCTCTAATAATCCCCAAAACGGATAATCCAGCTGCTTGCATGGCAATCAACTCTCGGTTATTACCCATCGCGCCCAATATAAACAGACTGCCTAATAAGGCCGATGCAGGAACTAGCTCATAAAACACCCTGGGCGAAGTCAGGAGAAGATAATAAAAGATTTGTTTTAAGCCATAGCCCCCGCCCAAATCCTTCAACTCATCACTAAAGGTAAACAAATTAAATAGAGTTAATAATAGTAACAGCGCCACTAACGAGCCTTTTAGAATTTCTCTGACAATATAGCCTGTTAATACAGTCACTTAAAACACCTTTTCTCTAACTTTCATAATAAGCCACTGCCAGCCATACAATCTTGCCAATAAAAAACTGCCAATCGACAATAACAGTACGTTAACGCCTGAAGCGCCCAGCCACGCGGGAATAGTCTCATTTATCACCCAGCTCTGACTGACACGGATAAGATTTCCATAAGTGAAATAGATTAAAAAGCCCATCAGCATGTTTCCGTAGACACCACCGCGAGGCGCAATCTGAGCCAGTGGAACGGCAATAAAACTTAACAATAACATGCCCAAAGGAATAGAAAAACGGCGCTGTAATTCAGCGGTATTGTGCGACACACCCGACCCCCATAACGCATCAAGACCAAGTGCTTGTCTGTTAAACTTAGCAACAGACGCTTTTGTTTCTATTCTCACTGCGTACTCAACAAACTGTTCAAGCACATAATTTAAAGTTCCAGGCTGACCTTGCACGCGCTCACCATTCTCAAAAATAATGTAGCGCCCATCAGACAAGTCTTTCAGTCGCGCCGTTTCGGCATTAATAATGCCTATGTTGCCAGGCCGTCTGTTTTGCACAAAAACCTTGTGCATCTTTTTATCAGCACTAATTTTTTCCACATAAAAAACCAGATCACCCTGACTGTATTCACTAAATTTTCCCGCTGCGATACCTCTTAGATCCGAAGATTCCTCGTCTTGCCGCATTATCTTATCAATCCTGGCTTCAGCCCAAGATGTGGCATACAAAGACAAACCAACAGCCATTACACTTAACGGCAAAACCAACAGAAATACGGCTCTATAAATGGTTCCACTGCCACCACCCGCCGAAGATATAGCCGCCATCTCCTGGTCTCGATACATTCGACCCAGAACCATTAATACGGACATAAAAAGCGCTACAGGTAAAAAATCTACACTGGCAATTATCGTTTTCAACCCCAGGATACTCAGTAAAGCTTCATTTGAAACTTGTCCGGCAATAGCGTCGTCAAGAATTCTGATAAATTTTCGACTGACGATAATAACCACAATCACCGTCAAAACAGAAAGCACTGTCTTCAGCAAATCCTGAACAATCATTTTGTCCAGAACGGTAATCAACCGGCGCCTTCCTATTTTATAACCTTTTGGCCAATCTGCTTCCAAGCCCGTCTCCCATCAATAAAATCAATAGATTTTTGTTTTAATTCATTAGCCGTAAAGTGGCATAACTAAAATTTTACCACACCAGTGGCGAGCAGTGCCCTTTCGTCATAGGAATCAATCCTCAAACCCCGAATAGGTGGGCAAAAAACCTGACCTATAGACATCAACAAGAAATAGCTGCACGAAGACCCGAAGATCACCAAGAAAAGTCTATGCAATAACTTCCCGCCACTCATGTACCTTCTTTCCAGGACGATAAATAAGCGTGCTGTTCCGGGCTTAAACTATCAATACTGATGCCCATGGCAGCCAGCTTCATTTTAGCGACTTGTTCATCAATCGCTGTCGGCACCGGATGCACAATGCTTTCAAGATCAGCACCCTGCTGCCACAAAAAAGCAATACTCAAGGCCTGATTGGCAAAGCTCATATCCATGACTGTTGCCGGATGACCTTCTGCAGCAGCCAGATTGACCAATCGTCCTTCAGACAGCAGCCGAATCGTGCGTCCATCTTTAAGCTGATACGATTCTACATGGGTACGCGGGCGATGTTTTTTTGTGGTCAGTTTATCCAGTGCCGGAATATTGATTTCAACATTAAAATGACCGGAATTGGCTATAACGCAGCCATCCTTCATAACCGCAAAGTGCGGGTGATCAAGCACGTTTTTGTCGCCGGTGGCAGTAATGATAAAATCCGAACAGGCGGCAGCCTCCAGCATAGGCATGACTCGAAAGCCATCCATTGCGGCTTCCAGCGCTCTCAACGGCTCGACTTCAGTGACGATGACGTGAGCGCCGTGACCTTTAGCGCGCATGGCAATGCCGCGTCCGCACCAGCCGTAACCGGCAACCGTGAAGGTTTTACCGGCCAGCAGTATGTTGGTGGCGCGAATAATTCCATCCAGTGTGCTTTGTCCGGTGCCGTAACGGTTATCAAACAGATGCTTGGTCATGGCGTCGTTGACGGCAATCACCGGAAATTTAAGCGCCTTATCTACTGCCATAGCACGCAATCGGATCACGCCAGTGGTGGTTTCTTCGGTTCCCCCGATAACGTCAGCCAATAACTCTCTGCGGTTTTTATGCAATTCACTGACCAGATCGGCACCATCGTCCATGGTCAGTTGCGGCCGGTGATCCAAGGCTTTTGCGATATGCCGGTAATAGGTGCCGCCATCTTCACCGCGTATGGCAAAAGTGGGGACATGATAATATTGCACCAGTGCGGCAGCGACATCATCCTGGGTGCTGAGCGGATTGCTGGCGCATAAGACCAGTTCCGCGCCGCCTGCTATCAGGGTGCGCGCCAGATTAGCCGTTTCTGTGGTGATATGCAGGCAACCGCTTATGCGTGCGCCCGCTAACGGCCGTTCTTTGGCAAAACGATCATGGATTGCACGCAGCACCGGCATTTCGCCAAGTGCCCACTCGACGCGTTCACGTCCCTGATCCGCCAGCGAGAGGTCTTTGATATCATAGTTGTTATTATTCATAGGGCTGGTAACGGGTTCAGTAGATTAAATCCGGGAATTAAGATGATCTTTGTGGGGAGTTTTTATGTCATGTTCACCAGTGAGCGGTACAAAGCTAACACCAAGAACCATCTGTGTTTCGATTTCGCCATTTGCTTTTTTTTCTACTACCATCAGTTCCTGATAACTGTAAGGTAAACCGACAGGGATGACCAGGCGCGCGCCTGGTCGCAATTGATCAATCAAGGATGGGGGAATGTGAGGAGCGGCGGCGGTGACTATGACGCCATCATAAGGAGCATGTTCCGGCCAGCCGAAATAGCCGTCATCATTGCGAACCTCTACATTGTTATAGCCTAGTTTATTGAGGCGTTTGCGTGCTGTCGTGGCCAGATCTTCAATGATTTCAATGGAATAAACCTGTTGCACCAATTGAGACAGGATAGCCGCCTGATAACCGGAGCCGGTACCTATTTCCAGAATAATATCAGCCGGCTTGGTATTTAATAAATCGCTCATCAAGGCAACGATATAGGGCTGGGATATGGTTTGCCCTGAACCGATAGGAGCCGGGCCATTATCGTAAGCACAATATCGTAAATCCGCAGGTAAAAACTCATGGCGTGGCACTTGTTTCATTGCGGCCATAACCCGGTCATCGAATGAATTTTTGCCAATGAGATGGCGGGTCAAATGAACTTCCATTTCAATATCATTCAACATACGTTGCAGTTCATTCATTTGTTATTCTCCGAGGATATTTCACGCTCAATGCCTGGCACACCAGATTACCTGAAGCTTCATTTCTGAGGATTGCGGAGGCATGGACAGTTTTCTCTAAAAAACACATTGTAAAACGAATGTTCCAATATAACATGGAGTAAATTTCAATTGGGGAGCAAGGGTGAGATCAATGAAAGCGATGGTATTAAAAAGGCTCTGTAATTTAAGCGAAAATAAGACGCCGCTGGAGCTTATGGAACTGCCCATTCCAGTTCCCGGCGAGAAAGAAATTCTGCTGAAAGTTTCAGCCTGCGGCGTTTGCCATACCGAGCTGGATGAAATTGAGGGACGCACGCTGCCCCGGCAATTACCGATAGTTCCGGGACATCAAGTGATAGGTCGAGTTGAAGCCGTTGGCAGTAAAGTCAGCGTCATGAAAACAGGAGACAGGGTTGGAGTCGCCTGGATTTTCTCTGCTTGCGGAGCCTGTAAATTCTGCCTGGCAGGCAACGAGAATCTGTGTGAGTCATTCGAGGCGACTGGTCGTGATGCTAATGGCGGCTATGCCCAGTATTTGGTTGTTGCAGAAAGTTTCGCTTATGCAATTCCGGAGGTCTTTTCCGATGTACAAGCCGCACCCTTGCTTTGTGCCGGTGCAATTGGCTACCGGTCGCTGCGATTAACGGGTCTAAAAGATGGACAGCGTCTGGGTTTGACGGGGTTTGGCGCATCAGGTCATCTGGTCATAATGATGGTCAAATTCAGGTATCCGAACACCGAAGTGTATGTTTTTGCCCGAAGCGCAGAAGAAAGAGCTTTTGCCAGGGAACTGGGCGCTATCTGGGCTGGAAATACAACTGAACCAGCACCTTATAAACTGGACAGTATTATTGATACGACGCCTGCATGGGAGCCCATCGTTGAAGCTTTGGCAAATCTGGAATCCGGCGGCAGGCTGGTAATTAATGCGATCCGCAAAGAAGGCGACAAAGACAGTTTGCTTAAGTTGGATTATCCAGCTCACCTTTGGCTGGAGAAAGAGATAAAGAGCGTTGCCAATATTACCCGCAGTGATGTAAAGGAATTTTTGAGCCTGGCGGCTGAAATGAATCTCAAGCCCGAGGTTCAGGAGTATGCATTGGAGCAGGCAAACGAAGCATTGTGTGAGTTAAAGATTGGAAAGATACGCGGCGCCAAGGTGCTCAAAATAGATTAAAGGCCCGTTCTCGGGCACGTCTCTTAGCGCCCGATATTTCGGCATGATTACCGGGCAACGATGAAGCCTTTTAGAACAAGGCTTATGGCAAGAACCCTTAAAGAGGCCGCTCGTTAAGTCTAAAGTTCTCTCGATCGCTGGTTTGTTCAAACTATCCAAAAAGTTGACTTAAACACTCAGTAGAAAACTTTTAAAATATATGATATATCCTTTATCTGAAAAATCTATTTGTAAGGTAAGGATAGAAAGTTTTGGATCCTCTGATCAATGAAAGCCGGACTGCCGAATATGACTTCGCCAAAGTCATAAAGCGGGAGTTCGGCTTTTTTTGTTTGGCACGAAAACAGATTTGCGTCCAGATGCCAAAATAGGTTGTTTCAATAATTCAGGAAGAATAACTTTGTTCGCTAATAGTTATGGCTTAAGGCCTTTGAATATTTGCGACAGAACAATAAAGTGTCATGAAAAAAACGAACGCCACCAAAAATTATGAGACCTTTATCAGGTTGAGCCTAATGCCTGATTGGCAATTCCTACTTCAATAAGGAGTCATGCATCATGAGTCGTGCTAAAGGACAAAACTTTTCTGGGCAATCATATTTCAAACAAAAAGGGAAACAAAGATCATGTGCGATAAAAAAATTCGAGCCTTTAAGGCTTTAACAGTCACCATTGGAATTTATTTTCTCCTGGGAGGGCAGGTTCATGCTTATGAAGGCTGGAACCTGCAACTGGAACCCATGTACATGGGGGTGGCGGGTACCGATAACCACCAAGCCAACATTACAACGACAACAACAACCTATTCACCCTCGCGGTCATCTAGCTCAACATCCACTACGACATCGCAGAATTTCGACTTGGGTGGAAATGGCACGTTCAGAGGGCAGCTTGAGTATATGCCCGAAGACTGGGGAATTGGCGTCAGCGGCTGGTGGTTTGATGCGTCGGATTCCAGTAATCTGAACCTTAATTCCTCACCACCACCATCCTATAACTCCCCGGTTACCACGAGTACAACGATATATTATAGTTCCAATAACTTTTCTTTTTACCTCCCTCCTTCTTCATTCGACGGAAGAGTGCTTTTAACCTCAGCAAATAGCAGCCTTGGGGTCTGGAACGTTGACGCCTATGGCATCAAAACGCTGGGCGAATTTCAAAATGGCCGCATCAACATGACTTTTGGGGCAAAATTTGGCAGTATTGTCAACAAGAAATACGAAGCGTTCAATCAAGGCCCGGCAACAAACAGCTTTGGATACTTTTCTAGTGAAATCGGGAGCGCCACAAATTCAGCCGATGCCAGTTTTCTGGTGGGTCCTTCAATTGGTGTCCAGGGGCTTGGAAAGTATGGAAAACATCGCCTGGAAGGCTTTCTTAGCCAATCCGTCCTGATCGGCAATGTCGATTACGAAACCATTGCTTCGAGACGATACTCGTATTCTTACCCCTCATATCCCTACCCTCTCACGTATTCGTCCAATACGAACTTATCGGACTCTGAGACCTTGGCAATCCCGGTTACCGAGATGAAGATCAAATACCTGTATGATGTGACAGAGAACCTCTCTTTAGGCTTAGGCTTTTTTGGCTCTGCGTGGATAGATACGCCAACGACCCCTGCTCTTTATAATGATAGGCAATATAAAACCCTGTTTTTTTACGGCGGTTTAGGATCCATCAATTTAAGATATTAATCGCCATAATCTGATTCTCGGCCAATAAAACACCGGGCAGCGAGTCGCCCGCATCAAGCAAGGCGGAATGCGGGCGATTTTATCCCACGGCGCCCCGTATTCCGTTTCATTCCATACTGGCTGCTTTCCAGCATCGGCTACCGTGCCTGAAAAAGTCGCGCCAAAA
>Ga0209797_10000308_pt1 | contig 24186 bp, 21 predicted proteins | sample DOMMetBare3Fresh_2_FD_187472 | JGI IMG/M metagenome (GOLD analysis project Ga0209797, IMG submission 187472) | Wetland sediment microbial communities from St. Louis River estuary, USA, under dissolved organic matter induced mercury methylation -... | ecosystem: Environmental > Aquatic >... | reverse complement strand
GCGGCGGGTCGGCATCGCCGGCGTGGGCAAGGTGGGCCGGCACCTCGTCGACCTGCTGCTCGACGACGACGCCGAGGTGGTGATCACCGACGTCGACCCGACGGCCGTCGCCTCGGTCACGGCCGCGCACCCCGAGGTCCGGGCGGTGGCGGATGCCGCCAGCCTGGTCCGTCAGCCGCTGGACGTGTACTCACCCAACGCGCTGGGCGGTGCGCTGGACGTCGACACCGTGGCGGTGCTCACCGCGACGGTGGTCTGCGGGGGGGCGAACAACCAGCTGGCCCACCCGGGTATCGACCAGGCCCTGGCCGGTCGGGGCATTCTCTACGCCCCCGACTACGTGGTGAACGCCGGCGGGGTGATCCAGGTCGCCGACGAGCTGCGGGGGTTCTCGATGGAGCGGGCCCGAGCCCAGGCCGCCGACATCTACGAGACCGTCGTCCAGGTGCTGGCCGAGGCGGACGCCCGCGGGATCACCCCGGCGGCGGCCGCCGACCTACTGGCCGAGGCCAGGATGGCGGGGGGACCGTGGGCGGGCGCCCTGTACCCCGGGCTGGCCGCCGCCAGCCGGCAGCACCGCGAACCGCTGGCCGAGCCGGTGTCCGAGCGGCCGGGGAAACAGGTACCGTAGGACCTGCCGCGGACGGTGGCCTGCGCCGCCGTTCGTGTCCGGATCAGACGCCGACCGGGGCTCGAGCCCCGCAAGAGGGGGTCGAGCCATGGGGCGCGGCCGGGCCAAGGCCAAGCAGACGAAGGTCGCCCGCGAGCTGAAGTACAGCAGCGGCGGCACCGACCTCGAACGCCTGCGGGCCGAGCTGGTCGGCAAGCCGGACCAGCCGGGCGTGCCTGCGCCCGAGGACGAGCTGGACGAGGACGACCCCTACGCCCGGTACGCCGGCGACCTCGACGAGGACGACGACCGCGGCTAGCCGGGACCGGTCAGATCGGGTGGTCCCCGACCAGGGTGACCCGGCCGCCGCCGGAGCCGGCTGCTGAGCCGGCTGCCGGGCCTTCCGCCGGGCCCACCTCACCGGCCACCCAGGCCGGCACCCCGCGCGCGGCCAGCGTCCGCAGGGCGGCCGGCACGCCCCCGGCGGGCACCAGGGCGACCATCCCGACCCCCAGGTTGAGCGTGCGCTCCAGCTCCTCGCGCGAGACGCCGCCCAACCGGGCGATCAGCCCGAACACCGGCAGCGGCCGCCAGGTCGACCGGTCGATGCGCACCGCGAGATGGGTCGGCACCACCCGGGCCAGGTTCGCCGCGAGTCCGCCGCCGGTCACGTGGGCCAGCGCGTGCAGGTCGACCTCGGAGTTCCGGGCCAGGGCCAGGCAGTCCAGCGCGTAGATCCGGGTCGGCTCGAGCAGCTCCTCACCGAGCGAGCGGCCCAGCTCGGGCACCTGCCGGTCGACGTCCCAGCCGGCCCGGTCGAACAGCACGTGCCGGGCCAGGGAGTACCCGTTCGCATGCAGCCCCGAGGCCGCCAGCGCGACGACGACGTCCCCCGCCCGCACCCGGTCCGGGCCCAGCACGGCGTCCGCCTCGACCACGCCGGTGCCGGCGCCGGCGACGTCGTACTCGTCCGGCCCGAGCAGGCCGGGGTGCTCGGCGGTCTCCCCGCCGACCAGGGCGGCGCCCGCCCGGCGGCAGCCCTCGGCGATCCCCGACACGATCGCGGCGATCCGCTCCGGGACCACTCGCCCGGTGGCGATGTAGTCGGTCATGAACAGGGGCTCGGCGCCGCACACGACCAGGTCGTCGAGAACCATGGCGACCAGGTCCAGCCCGATCGTGTCGTGGACGTCCATGCGCTGGGCCACCGCCACCTTCGTGCCGACGCCGTCCGTGGCGGTGGCCAGCAGCGGACGCCGGAAGCCGCGCAGGGCGCTGGCGTCGAACAGCCCCGCGAACCCCCCGATCCCGCCGACCACCTCGGGGCGGGCCGCGCGGGCCACCGACGCCCGCATCAGTTCGACGGCCCGCTCACCCGCCTCGATGTCGACGCCGGCGCTGGCGTAGCTGACGGCATCGCCCGAGGGGGTCTGGGTCACGGGGAGAGGGTAGTCGCCGGTCCTCCCGCCGACAGGGGCCACCCGGCCCGTGCAGCGGCCCACGCACGCTGGAATGCTGGCGCCCACGACCTGATCCGGGAGGACACCGTGCTGCTCGAGCCCCGCACAGACGAGTTCCAGCACCTGGACGACGAGACGCGCCGGCAGCTGCGCGCGATCGTCGACTTCTTCGAGTCCCGAGGGCTGGCCCGGCTGCGGGCCGACGACCACGACCACCGCTGGTACGGGGACTTCCTGGAGATGGTGGGCCGGGAGGGGATCTTCGCCACGTTCGGGACACCGGGCGCCGTGGGCGGTCCCGCCGCCCGGTGGGACACCGCTCGGATCATCGCGCTGAACGAGGTGCTGGCCTTCTACTCCCTGGCCCACTGGTACGCGTGGCAGGTCACCGTGCTCGGGCTCGGACCGATCTGGATGAGCCCCAACGAGGCGGCCCGCCAGCGCGCCGCGGCCCTGCTCCGCGAAGGCGCGGTGTTCGGCTTCGGGCTGTCCGAGCGCACGCATGGCGCGGACATCTACGCCACGGACATGGTGCTCACCCCCGACGGCTCGGGAGGCTGGCGGGCCAATGGCGAGAAGTACTACATCGGCAACGGCAACGTGGCGGGCCTGCTGTCGGTGTTCGGCCGGTTCGCCGACACCGACGAGTACGTCTTCTTCCTGGCCGAGCCGTCGCACGAGGCGTACGAGCTGGTCGACAACGTCGTCGAGAACCAGATGTACGTCGCCCAGTTCCGGCTGCACGACTACCCGGTGACGGAGGCGGACCTGCTGCATCGCGGCCAGGGGGCGTGGGATGCCGCGCTCAACACGGTGAACGTCGGCAAGTTCAACCTCGGCTGGGCCTCCATCGGCATCTGCGAGCACGCGTTCTATGAGGCGGTCGCCCACGCGGCGCACCGCCACCTGTACGGGACGACGGTCACCGACTTCCCGCACGTGCAGCGGATGCTGACCGACGCCTACGCCCGGCTCGCCGCGATGAAGATGTTCGCGACCCGGGCCACCGACTACCTCCGGACGGCCAGCGCCGACGACCGGCGGTACCTGCTCTACAACCCGATCACGAAGATGAAGGTGACCAGCGAGGGCGAGCGGGTCATCGACCTGCTCTGGGAGGTCATCGCCGCCCGGGGCTTCGAGAAGGACACCTACTTCGAGGCCGCCACCCGCGACATCCGGACCCTGCCGAAGCTCGAGGGCACCGTGCACGTCAACCTGGCGTTGGTGCTGAAGTTCCTCCGCGGCTACTTCGTCGACCAGGCCGAGTACCCGCCGGTCCCCCGAAGGCTGGACGCCGCCGACGACGCGTTCCTGTTCGACCAGGGCCCGGCGCACGGCCTGGGCTCGATCCGGTTCCACGACTACCAGCCGGCGTATGCCGCCTTCGCCCACCTGCCGAACGTGGCGGTGTTCAGCGAGCAGGTGGCGACGGTCCGCGACCTGGTGGTCAAGGCCGGTCCCTCGGAGGCGCAGCGGCAGGACCTCGACCTGCTGATGACCCTCGGCCAGCTGTTCACCCTGGTCGTCTACGGGCAGCTGGTGCTCGAGCAGGCGGCGCTCACCGGCACCGACGACGACCTCGTCGACCAGGTGTTCGACGTGCTGGTGCGGGACCTGGCGGCGTACGCCGTGGACCTGCACGGCAAGGCGTCCGCGACCGACGACCAGCAGGAGTTCGCGCTGCGACTGGTCCGCCGTCCGGTGCACGCGCCCGACCGGTACGCCAGGGTCTACGAGCGGGTGCGCGCGCTCGATGGCGCGTACACGATGACGCCGTGAGCCTTGCCCTGGTGAGCCCTTCGGTCGGGTCTCCGCTGCTCATCTGAAGCAGGGCCCGAGCCTCACGGGCGCAGGAGGGCGTCGCCGGCCCCGCCGGCGACCAGGCTCGTGCCGCTGATGACCGACGCGGGGCCGGCCGGGCGGTCCAGCCCTTCGAGCAGGTGCTTGCCCAGGAACTCCGGCTCCGGTAGGGCGACCGGGTAGACCCCGTCGAAGCAGGCCCGGCACAGCCGATCCGCGTCCAGGGTGGTGGCCTCGATCATGCCCTCGAGCGACACGTAGGCCAGCGAGTCGGCGCCGATCGAGCTGCGGATCTCGTCGACGCCCAGACCGTTCGCGACCAGCTCCGCCCGGGTCGCGAAGTCGATGCCGTAGAAGCAGGGCCACTTGACCGGGGGCGAGGAGATCCGCACGTGGATCTCGGCCGCCCCGGCCTCGCGCAGCATCCGGACCAGCGCCCGCTGGGTGTTGCCGCGGACGATCGAGTCGTCGACGACCACCAGCCGGCGACCCTGGATGACGTCGCGCAGCGGGTTGAGCTTGAGCCGGATGCCCAGCTGACGGATCGTCTGGGACGGCTGGATGAACGTGCGGCCGACATAGGCGTTCTTCACCAGCCCCTGCCCGTAGGGGATCCCGGACTCCAGCGAGTAGCCGACCGCGGCCGGGGTGCCCGAGTCGGGGACCGGGATGACCAGGTCGGCGTCCGCCGGCGCCTCCCGGGCCAGCCGCCGGCCCAGCTCGACCCGGGTCGCGTGCACGCCGCGACCGGCGATCGCGGTGTCGGGACGGGCCAGGTACACGTACTCGAAGACACAGCCCTTGGGGGTGGGCTCGGCGAACCGCTGGGTCCGCAGGCCGTGCTCGTCGATGGCCAGCAGCTCACCCGGCTCGATCTCGCGGACCAGCGCGGCGCCCACGATGTCCAGGGCGGCCGACTCCGACGCGACCACCCAGCCCCGCTCGAGCCGGCCCAGGACGAGCGGGCGGATCCCGTGGGCGTCCCGGGCGGCGTACAGCGTGCCTTCGTCCATGAACACCAGCGAGAACGCGCCGCGCACCATCGGCAGGATCTCCAGCGCCGAGGCCTCCAGCGAGCGGTCGGGGTGGCTGGCCAGCAGGGTCGTCAGCAGGTCGGTGTCGGACGTCGACCGGACGGCCGGCGCCCCCTGCAGGGGAAGCTCCCCCCGCTCGACGCTCAGCTCGTCGACCATCCGGGCGAGGTCGCCGGTGTTCGTGAGGTTGCCGTTGTGGCCGAGCGCGATCGAGCCGGTGGCGGTGGCCCGGAACGTCGGCTGGGCGTTCTCCCACACGCTGGAGCCGGTGGTGGAGTAGCGGCAGTGGCCGATCGCCACGTGCCCGAGCAGGGAGGCGAGGTGGCTCTCCTCGAACACCTGGGCGACCAGGCCCATGTCCTTGTACACCAGGATCTGGTGGCCGTTGCTGACCGCGATGCCGGCCGACTCCTGGCCGCGGTGCTGCAGGGCGTACAGGCCGAAGTAGCACAGCTTGGCGACTTCCTCGCCGGGAGCCCACACCCCGAAGACGCCGCACGCGTCCTGCGGCCCCTTCTCACCGGGGAGCAGGTCGTGGTTCAGCCTGCCGTCGCCGCGTCCCACCCGTCGAGTGTACGGCCGAGCATCCGGCGGGCCGGACCGCGACGCTACGGCCAGGTCGGGTCGTCGGGGCGGAGGTCGAGCGGCCCGCCGTCCCGGCAGTCGGGGGTGCGGTAGTCGTCCGCCATGTGCGGGTAGACGTCTCGGGCGTAGGCGCTGGCGAGGGCGGTGGCCTGGTCGGGTCGAGCCCCCAGCAGCGTGGCCACCTCCGCGGTGCGCTGGACCGATCGGCACTCGGCCAGCGCCTCGGCATGCTCGCCGGCCAGGTGCTCGGCCTCGTGGGCGAGCACGTGCACGGCCACCACCTGCTCCTGCGGGGCGTCCCCTCGACGGTCGTCCAGCCAGTCGTCGAGGTGACGGCAGGTGTCGTAGGCGAGGTAGACGACGTCGCCCGGGTCGCCCTGCTGGTCGTACTCGACGTGCCCGAGCCAGTTCGACCCGTCGACCCATGAGCCGGTCATGCTCTGGCACTCGACCTGGACGCTCCGCCCGACGAGAGCCGAGACCGCGCGTTCGTAGCGGGCCTCCATCCTCCGGTCGTGCACCTCCCGGCTGCCCAGGACCAGCAGCGGGACGACGACGAGGGTGAGGGCCACCCGATGCTGGCGGCCGGCCGCCTGCCGCACACAGAGCCAGCCCGCGAGCCCGAGCAGGCAGACGACGGTGAGCAGGCGCACGGGGTGTAGATCGGCCGACCGGGCCGCCGGATTGACCGCCTAGAGGCGGCCGCCGCCCGCAGCGTCCCCGCCGGACAGCCGCTGCGACAGGTAGACGGGCAGCACGGCCAGCACGATGACCACCGCGGCGACGACGTTCACCACCGGCGCCTGGTTCGGCCGGGCGAGGTTGTTGAAGATCCAGATCGGCAGCGTCTGGGTCCCCGGACCGGCGGTGAACGTGGTGACCACGATCTCGTCGAACGACAGCCCGAAGGCCAGCAGCCCGCCCGCCAGGACAGCCGACCGGATCGCCGGGAGGGTCACGTGGCGGAAGGTCTGCACGCCGTTCGCTCCCAGGTCCATGGAGGCCTCCTCGAGGGAGCCTCCGGTCCGACGCAGCCGGGCGACGACGTTGTTGAACACCACGACCAGACAGAAGGTCGCGTGGCCCGCGATGATCGTGAACAGCCCGAAGCTGATGCCGAAGACCGGGTCGAGGACGTCGAGGACGGTGCCCTTGAGTGCGACCCCGGTGACGATGCCCGGCAGCGCGATCGGCAGCACCACAAGCAGCGACACCGTCTCGCGGCCGAACCACTGGTACCGCTGGACGGCGAACGCCAGCAGCGTGCCCAGGACCAGCGCGATCACCGTGGCCCCCGCGCCGGCCTTCAGTGAGGTCAGCAGGGCGGTGCGCGCCCCCTCGTTGTCGATGGCCTTGCCCCACCACTCCAGGGTCAGCCCTTTGGGTGGCCAGCCGAACGTGCGCTCGACGTTGAACGAGTTGACCACGACGACGACCAGTGGCACGTAGAGGAAGGCCAGGCCGAGCCCGACGCACGCCGTGAGCAGCGCCCGGGCCCCTCGGGAGAGGGTCATCGCCGGCCCCCTACAGCTCGCGGAGCGCGCCGGACCGGCGCACGAGGAGGAGGTAGACGACGATGATGCCGACGGAGACGAAAGCGAGCGCGGCAGCGAAGGGCAGGTTGTTGGCCGCCCCCACGTTGACGAAGATCGCGTTGCCGAGCATCTGGGTCGTCCCGCCGACCAGGTTGACCGCGATGTAGTCGCCGAGGCTCAAGGAGAAGGTGAAGACCGTCCCGGCGATCACCGACGGCATGATCATGGGCAGCACGACCGAGCGCAGGGTCCGCCCGGCCGGGGCGCCCAGGTCCCCCGACGCGTCGAGCAGCGAGTTCGGCAGCCGCTCGAGCCCGGCGTAGATCGGCAGCACCATGTAGGGCAGCCACAGGTAGGTGAGCACGATGATCGTGGCCGCGACGCCGAACCCAGGCGTGGGCAGGCGCAGCCACTCCAGCACGCCGCCGTTGGCCAGCATCCCCCGCCAGGCGTAGGCCTTGACCAGGTAGCTTGCCCACAACGGCGCCAGCACCGCGATCACCAGCCACCGCTGCGCCCGCGGCGACGCCACCTTCGCCATGTACAGGGCCATCGGCAGGGCGATCAGGACGCACAGCACGGTCACCGCCACCGCGATCCCAAGCGTTCGGACGGTGATGGTGCGGTAGACCGACTCCCTGAGCACCTGCTCGAAGTTGGCCGTGGTGATCTCGTGCCGCACCTTGCCGGTGAAGGTGTCCACGGACCAGAACGCCTGCACCAGGAGCAGGGCCAGCGACCCGAGGTAGACGACGACGAGCCAGGTCAGCGGGGCCGCCAGCAGCCCCGCCAGCCGGACGCGTCGTCCGGAACGACCGGCCGCCGAGAGGGCGCTGGGCGCGCTCTCGGCGGCCGGACCGCTCACGCTCACCGGTCCGTGCTCCTCACCCGGCGATGACGCCTCAGCCCTTGATCTCCGTCCAGGCCGCTGTCCACTCCGCGTAGTCCTTGCACGTGCTGCCCGTGCGGCCGTCGAGGCACTGCTTGATCGGCGTGTTCCAGTAGTACACGTCGGTCCAGTAGGCCTCGTCAGCCGCGTGGAAGGTCGTGCAGTGGTTCTTGTCCGCGGTCTTCTCGCACGACTTGGCGTTCGCCGGCGCCTCGCCGAACCACTCGGCCACGGCCGCGTTCGTCTCGGGCGAGACGATCCAGTCCATCCACTTGTACGCGCAGTTGGGGTTCTTCGCCTTGGCCCCGACCATCCAGGTGTCCGACCAGCCGGTCGCGCCCTCCTTGGGCTTGATCGCCTCGACCGGCGCCTTCTCCCCCTTGGCCAGGTTGACGATCACCTGCCAGGTCGTCCCGACGACCGAGTCGCCGGACTTGAACGCCTGGATCTCCTTCAGGTAGTCGCTCCAGTACTCGCCGACGTTCGCCTTCTGCGCCTTGAGCAGGTCGACAGCGGCCTTGAACTGCTTGTCGTCGAGCGCGTACGGGTCCTTGATCCCGAGGTCGGGCTTGGTCGCCTTGAGGTAGAGGGCGGCGTCGGCGATGTAGATCGGTGAGTCGTAGGCCGTCACCTTGCCGGCATACGTCGAAGCCTGGTCGAACACGGCGCCCCAGCTGTCCGGCGCGGGCTTGACGATGTCGGTGCGGTACATGAGCAGGTTGGCGCCCCGGCCGTGCGGGATCCCGTACGGCACCTTGTTCACCGAGTTCCACGGCTTGAGCTTCAGTCCGTCGAAGACGTCTGCGTAGTTGGGCACCAGGTCGAGGTTGACCGGAGCGACGTCCCCGGCTGCGATCAGGCGCAGCGAGGCGTCGCCGGATGCCGAGACCGTGTCGTACTGGCCGGTGCGGAACAGCTGGACCGCCTCGTCGGAGGTGCCGAACGTCTTGACGTTGACCTGACAGCCGGTCGCCTTCTCGAACGGGGTGACCCAGTCGACCGCCTTGTCGGTCGAGCCGTCCTCGGCGTACCCCGGCCAGGCCAGGATGTTCAGCTGGCCCTCGGTCGCGCCGAGGGCCGCCAGGGCGTCGATCTTCGGCGGGGTGAACGTCCCGGCCCCCGACGACGAGGCCGGTTCGTCGTTCCCGCACGCAGCGGTGAGCAGCGCCACGGCGGCCCCCACCGACGCGACCTTGAGCAGACCCTGACGCGGCATCTGCGTCCTCCATCCTGTGGTGGTCACGTGACGGCTCCCGCCACGTGGAACTCGTGGTCCTTGTTCCAGATCAGCCGGACCCGCGTGCCACGCAGGGCCAGCACGTCCATCGACGACGTCTCTCGGTTCTGCTCGAGGGCGACCAGATGGCCGCCCGCATCCAGGTCGACCAGGAACCGGGTCGCCGAGCCGACGTAGACGACCTCCCGCACCGAGCCCAGCGCCCCGTCCTGGTGCGGCCCGGGTGACTCGTCCGGGCGGGCGATCCGGATCTTCTCCGGCCGGACCGAGAACACGCCCTCGCGCCCCAGCACCGCCAGCGAGGCGGCCCCCTCCAGCAGGTTCGACGTCCCCACGAAGCCGGCCACGAAGGGGGTGGCGGGCCGCTCGTACACCTCGGCCGGCGTCCCGACCTGCTCGATCCGCCCGTCGTGGAACACCGCGATCCGGTCGGACATGGTGAGCGCCTCCTCCTGGTCGTGGGTCACGAAGACGAACGTGATCCCGACCTGGCGCTGGATCTGCTTCAGCTCGACCTGCATCTGCTCGCGCAGCTTGAGGTCGAGCGCGCCGAGCGGCTCGTCGAGCAGCAGCACCCGGGGCTGGTTGACCAGCGCCCGGGCGAGGGCGACCCGCTGCCGCTGCCCGCCGGACAGCTGCGACGGACGGCGGTCGGCGTACCCAGCGAGCCGGACGCTCTCCAGCGCCGTCTCGGCGCGGGCGCGGCGCTGGTCCTTCGGCACCTTCTTCACCAGCAGGCCGTACTCGACGTTGCGCCGCACGCTCATGTGCGGGAACAGGGCGTAGTCCTGGAAGACGGTGTTCACGTCGCGGCGGAACGGCGGCTCGGTCGTGACGTCACGCTCCCCCAGGTGGACCGTGCCCGCCGTGGGCAGCTCGAAGCCCGCGATCATCCGCAGGACCGTGGTCTTGCCCGACCCGGAGGGGCCCAACAGGGTCAGGAACTCGCCGTCCATCACCTCGAGGTCGACGCCGTCGACCGCCACCACCCGCTGCCCCCCGGCGCCGAACTCCTTGCGCAGCCCGCGCAGGCCGATGGCGACCGACCGCGTCACAGGCTCGCTCACGTCCAGGGACCTCGCACACGGGGGCAACGGCGACGACGAGCGACCCTACCGCTCGGAGCGCGTAGGTGCGGTCGGCTCGGGCCGGAATCCGTGCGGATCGTTACCGAACCGTGCGGATCCCGCGCCGATGCTGGGCTCAGACCGACGAGATCGGCAGCCATTCGGTGAGGTCGGCCCGGACGCCGCTCGCTCGCACCCGCCCGGCGGCCGCCGCCGCGGCGAACGACAGGCGACCGGCCGCCAGCAGCAGCCAGGTCGCCGGGTCGGTCTCCACGACGTTGGGCGGCGTCCCGCGGGTGTGCCGTGGCCCGGCGACGCACTGGACGGCCGCGAAGGGCGGGACGCGCACTTCCAGGCTGCGGCCGGGAGCCGTCGCGGCCAGGGCGCGCAGCGTCCCGCGGACCGCGACGCGCAGTCCCTCCCGATCCGGCTCAGCTCCGGCGGCGAGCGCGGCCAGGCACGACGCCACGGCGGCTCGCACGACCACGTCGTCGTCGACCCGGCGCGGGGTCATCGGCCCGGGTCGAGGGTGACGTCGACCCAGTCCAGGATCGCGTCGAGGACCCGGTCCTGGCCGGCGTCCAGCATCAGGTCGTGGCCCATCCCCGGGAAGAGCACCGGCTGCACGCCGAGGTCGGACGCGGTCCGGTGGACATCGGCGAGGCTCACGTACCGGTCGTCCGGGGTGGCGACGACCAGCATCGGCGCCCGGACCCGTCCGGCGCGGCGGGGCAGCAGGGCCACGTCGTACTGCACCAGGGGAGACTCCGGGCCGAACCGGCTCTCGAGCCGGCGGGCGCTGCCGGGGTCCAGCCCCTCGAACAACGCGTCGGCGGTCATCGGCAGGCTCGCACCGGCGACGGCGCGCAGCGCGTGGCTCGGCCGCTCCCGCGCGATCATCGCCAGGGTCCGCAGCCCACTGTGCAGCGGGGCCGGCGCGACGAGCACGCCAGCGGGCGCGGGGTACCGCTCGAGCACCAACCGGACGACGACGGCGCCCATCGAGTGCCCGATCAGCACCGGTGGCCGGGGCAACGAGATCGCGATCTGTAGCACGTCGTGCACGTAGTCGCGGAGCAGGGTGCGCCGCAGCCGAGTGTGGCCACCGGATCCGCCGTGTCCGCGTAGCGACACCGCGTGGGCGGGGTAGCCGCGCCCGGCCGCGGCTGGCAGCCAGTGCTCCGCGTAGCACCAAGCCCCGTGCCCCATCCCGTGCACGAACAGCAAAGGGGGGCGCGACGACTCGGCCCCGGGAAGGACCGACAGCACCTCACGGTGCACCGGACGTGACGGCAGCGCCCAGTCGAACGGGCGCATGGCGCGGACGCGGCTCATCGTGCCCCGGTCATCGGGAGCCGACGGGGGCGCCGACCTCGAGCAGGTTGATGGCGCGCTCCAGCTCGCGGAGGTAGTCCTGGTGGGCCACCTCGAAGTAGTGGCGGGTCGACTCGGCGTACGTCGTCCCGCCGGTGAACCGCTCGTCGGCGTGCGCGGCCACCCGGTCGCGGAACCGACCGGCCAGGTCGGGCCGGTCGCGCCGGGCTCGGGCGTAGGCGGCGATCAGCTGGCCCTGCCAGTGCGCGAGGCACCACTGGCCGCTGTCCGGCTGGATCAGCCCGCTGACGAACAGAGTGTCGTGTCGCGGCGTGAACACGTGCAGGTACAGGTGGGGGTGGGTGTCCCGCCAGTTCAGGTGGGCGTGCGCGTCGAGAAAGTCGAACCGCACGAGGTAGCCGGTGCAGAAGACGACGAGGTCGACGTCCGAGCGGGTGCCGTCGGTGAACACCGCACCCGTCGCGTCGAACCGCTCGACGTCGGGCTTCGGCAGGATGTCGCCCTGCCCGACGTAGTAGACGAGCAGGCTGTTCACGATCGGATGGGTCTCGAAGAACCGGTGGTCGGGCCTGCGCAGGCCCAGGGATGCGTAGTCGCCGACCACCAGCTTCTGGGTGAGTCCGAACAGCGCGCGGCGCACCGGCAGGGGCAGCCGCAGCAGGAGCAGCGTGTCGGCCACCTGGTCCGACGGGCGTCCGTTGACGTACTTCGGGTTGTAGTAGTAGCCGCGCCGGGTCGAGTGGACGGTCGACTCGGCGTTCTGCGCGGCCTCGACGGCGAGGTCGCAGCCGGTGTTCCCGGCGCCCACGACGAGCACGCGCCGTCCGCGCAGGATCTCCGGGCCCTTGTAGTCGGCCGAGTGGATGACCTCACCGGCGAAGGTGTCCAGCCCCAGGTACTCGGGGCGCTTCGGATTCCAGTTGTGGCCGTTGGCGACCACGACGCCGGCGAACCGGGTCCTGGTCCGGGCCCCCGACCGGTCACGGACCGTGACGTCCCAGTGGTCGTGCGCGTCGACCGGCTCGCACGCCTCGACCTCCGTCCCGAACGCCACGTGCTCGCGCAGGCCGAAGTGGTCGGCGTAGCGGCGGAAGTAGGCCAGGACCAGGCTGTGGTGCGGGTAGTCCGGGTAGTCGTCCGGCATGGGGAAGTCCGGGTAGGCGGTGAACGGCTTGCTGGAGATCAGGTGCGTGCTGCCGTAGACGCGGCTGCTGCGGCCCTGGGCGTTCCAGTTGCCGCCGACGTCGTCCTCGCGCTCGTACCCCTGGACCGGCAGCCCCTGCTCGAGGAAGGCCTTGACGGCCGGCAGCCCGTGCGCACCGGCGCCGATGACGCACCAGGTGTCGGAGCGGTCGACGAACGGGGTGTCGGGCACGGGCTCGGCCTCCGGGAAGGGGGTCAGGCGTACAGGGACTCGATGAGGTCACCGTAGGCCGCGAGCACGCCTCGCCGCTTGAGCTTCATCGTGGCGGTCAGCTGCTGGGAGTCCGGCAGCCACTCCTCGCCGATGAGGGCCCACTTCTTGATCTGCTCGACCTGGCTGACGTGGCTGTTCGCCTCGGCCACCCCCTGCTCGACGGCGGCGAGCACGGTGGGGTCGACGGCCAGCTCGGCCAGCGCCGTGGCGGCGATCCCCTGCCCGGCGGCCCAGGCGGGGGCGACCTCGGGGTCCAGCACCAGGAGCGCCACCAGGTACGGCCGCCCGTCACCGATCACGGCCGCCTGGCCGACCAGGGGCAGGGACTTCAGCCGGGCCTCGAGGTTGGCGGGGGACAGGTTCTTGCCGCCCGCCGTGATGATCAGCTCCTTCTTGCGGTCGACGATGCGCAGGTGGCCGTCGTCGTCGAACACCCCGATGTCGCCGGTGTGCAGCCAGCCGTCGGCGTCGAACGTCTCGGCGGTGCGCACCGGGTCGCCGAGGTAGCCACGCGACACGATGCCGCCGCGGCAGAGCACCTCGCCGTCCTCGGCGAGCACGACCTCCGCTCCCGGCCACGGCTTGCCGACCGTCCCGGGTCTGGCCTCGAAAGGCGACCAGGTCATGCCGCCGGTGTTCTCGGACATGCCGTAGACCTCGGAGAACGGCACCCCGAGCGCGGTGAAGAACCGGGCGACCTCGACCGGCAGAGGGGCGGCACCGGAGAACGCGTACACGAGCTCGTCGAGCCCAACCCTCGCCCTCAGCGGCGCGAAGGCCACCTGCTCGACGAAGGCGTGGCCTTGAGCCAGCTCGGGCGGCAGCTCGGCACCGGCGGCGCGCAGCTGCGCCACCTGCTCGCCGATGGCCAGCGCCTGCTGGAAGCCGGCCTCCTTCTCCGGCCCCTGCGCGGCGACCGCGGCGAGGATGCCGGACCGCAGCTTCTCCCAGACCCGCGGTGGCCCGAACAGCGACTGCGGGTGCACCTCAGCCAGGTGCGCACCGAGCTGGGTCATCTCCGGCACGCAGGTGACGGTGGCGCGCAACCACATCCAGCCGTAGTGGGTGACCATCCGCTCGGCGACGTGCGCCATCGGTAGGTAGGAGACGGCCCGCATCCCCGGGTCGTGCGAGCCGATGAGGCGGGTGTACCCGCCGACCTCCCAGGCCAGGTTCGCGTGGTCGAGCACCACCCCCTTCGGGTTGCCGGTCGTCCCTGAGGTGTAGATCACCGTGACCAGGTCGTCCCGGCGGGCCGCCTCGACCGCGGCGTCCAGGTCGACCGGCTGGTCAGCCATCAGGTCGGCCAGCAGGTGGACGTCGGCCGGGCGCCGACCCTCGGGATCGTCGACGACCACCACCGTGTCCAGGCCGGGGAGCTCGCCGCGCACCTTCAGCAGCCGCTCGAGGAACTCGACGTCGTCGACGACGGCCAGCTTCGCCTCGCAGTGCCCGGCCAGGTAGGCGACCTGCTCGGGCGCCGAGCTGTTGTAGATGCTCACCGGGGTGGCCCGGAGCAGCAGGGCGGCCACGTCGGCGACGTGGAACTCCGGCCGGTTGCGCAGGAACAGCAGCACCCGGTCGCCGGGGCCGACCCCACGCGCCGCGAACCCGGCCGCCAGGCGGGCCGCCTGGTCGCCCACCTCCGCCCAGGTGAGCTCGTGCCAGCCGCCACCCTGCTTGATCCGCAGGGCCGGCACGTCGCCGCTGCCGCGGACGGCGTCGCGGAACCAGCGCGTGACGGTCTGGTCGGCCACCCACGCGGCCAGGTCGCTGCTGTCACTCATCGGCGGTGTCCCTTCGGGGGCGGTCGGTCCAGCGCGAACCTAGCGCTCGCGCGGTCAGCCGAACAGGGCCGGGAACGTGGCTTCTGCCGCGTGCCTCAGCTCGGCGACCTCGACGGAGAACAGCCCCTGGACGTCGAGTGCGGTGCCGTCGACCACGCCCACCCGGACGACGGGGACGTGCCGGGCCACGCACATGTCGCTGAAGCGCAGCTCCTCCGACCGCGGGACGACGACGACGACGCGTCCCGCCGACTCCGAGAACAGGGCGACAAACGGGTCGAGGTCCTCGGGCAGCACGATCCGAGCTCCCGCACCACCGCGCACGGCCATCTCGACCAGCGCCTGGGCCAGCCCGCCGTCGGCGACGTCGTGCGCCGCGGACAGCAGCCCGTCGCGCGATCCGGCGACCAGGATCTCGGCGAGCTGCCGCTCGCGCTCGAGGTCGACGGTCGGTGGAAGGCCGCCGAGGTGCCCGTGCACGTCGTGCGCCCACTCCGAGCCGCCGAACTCGTCGCGGGTGTCGCCGACCAGCAGGATCGACTCTCCGGGCGTGCCCAGCCCCATCGGCGTCCGGCGGGCCACGTCGTCGATCACCCCCAGCACCCCGACGACGGGCGTCGGCAGGATCGCCACGTCACCGGTCTGGTTGTAGAAGCTGACGTTGCCGCCGGTGACCGGGACGCCCAGCTGCAGGCAGGCGTCGGCCAGCCCGCGGGTCGCCTCCGCGAACTGCCACATGACGCCCGGGTCCTCGGGCGAGCCGAAGTTGAGGCAGTTGGTGACGGCCAGCGGACGGGCCCCGGTGACCGCGACGTTGCGGTAGGCCTCGGCCAGCGCCAGCTGGGCGCCGGCGTAGGGGTCGAGCCTGGTGAACCGGCCGTTGCCGTCGGTCGACACGGCGACCCCGAGCCCGCTCTCCGGGTCGACCCGGATCACGCCGCCGTCGTCCGGCTGGGCGAGCACGGTGTTGCCCTGCACATAGCGGTCGTACTGGGAGGTCACCCAGGTCTTGGCGGCGAGGTTCGGCGACGCCACCAGGCGCAACAGCGTGGTGCGCAGCTCCTCCGGCGAGGACGGGCGGGCGAGCCGTCCCGCGGTCGGGCCGTCGGCCTGAAGGGCGTCCTGGGCAGCCGGTCGGGCGAACGGCCGCTCGTAGACCGGGCCTTCATGGGCGACGGTCCTGGGCGGGACGTCGACGATGACCTCGCCACGCCACTCGATGACCAGCCGGCCCGAGTCGGTCACCTCGCCGATGACCGTCGCCGTCACGTCCCACCGGTCGCAGATCCGCAGGAACGCGTCGATGTGCCGCGGCTCGACGACGGCGCACATCCGCTCCTGCGACTCGCTCATGAGGATCTCCTCGGGCGAGAGGGTCGGGTCGCGCAGCGGGACCCGGTCGAGGACCACGTGCATGCCGCCGCTGCCGGCGCTGGCCAGCTCAGACGTCGCGCAGGACAGCCCCGCCCCGCCCAGGTCCTGGATGCCCCCGACCAGGTCGGCCGCGAAGATCTCCAGGCAGCACTCGATGAGCACCTTCTCGGTGAACGGGTCGCCGACCTGGACGCTCGGCCGCTTGGCCGGGCCGTCGGCGTCGAACGTCTCCGAGGCGAGCACCGAGACGCCGCCGATCCCGTCGCCGCCGGTCTTGGCCCCGAACAGCACGACGAGGTTCCCCACCCCGGACGCCTTGGCGAGCTTGATGTCACCGTGCCGGAGCGTGCCCACGCACAGCGCGTTCACCAGCGGGTTGCCCAGGTAGGTCGGGTCGAACACGACCTCGCCGCCGACCGTGGGCAGGCCGAGGCAGTTGCCGTAGCCGCCGATGCCGGCCACGACGCCGGGCAGCACCCGGCGGGTGTCCGCCGCATCGGCCGGGCCGAACCGCAGCGGGTCGAGGATCGCCACCGGCCGGGCACCCATCGTCAGGATGTCGCGGACGATCCCTCCGACGCCCGTGGCCGCACCCTGGTAGGGCTCGACGTAGCTCGGGTGGTTGTGCGACTCGATCTTGAACGTGACCGCCCAGCCCTGGCCGATGTCGACCACGCCGGCGTTCTCGCCCATGCCCACGAGCAGGGCGTCGCTCGGCGGGGCCTTCTCGCCGAACTGCCGCAGGTGGACCTTCGAGCTCTTGTACGAGCAGTGCTCGCTCCACATGACCGAGTACATGGCCAACTCGGACGACGATGGGCGCCGGCCGAGGATCTCGCGGATGCGCCGGTACTCGTCCTCCTTCAGGCCGAGCGCGGCCCAGGGCTGGTCGAGGTCCGGCGTAGCGGCGGCGACGGCGACGGTGTCGAGGGTCATGCGTGGACGAGCCGCTCGAGGACAGAGGTGAAGAACCCGAGCCCGTCCGTCGTCGGGCCGGTCAGGGACTCGACCGCATGCTCCGGGTGCGGCATCAGGCCCACCACGTTGCCGGCCGCGTTGGCGATGCCGGCGATCGCGCGGCGCGAGCCGTTGGGGTTCGCCCCCAGGTAGCGGACGACGACCCGACCCTCGGCCTCCAGCTCGTCCAGCGTCCGCTCGTCGGCGACGTAGCCGCCCTCGCCGTTCTTCAGCGGGACGACGACCTCCTGGCCAGGGACGTACGCCGACGTCCACGCCGTGGCCGTGCTCTCGATGCGAAGTGCCTGGTCGCGGCAGACGAAGTGCAGCGAGTCGTTGCGGGTGAGGGCACCCGGGAGGAGGTGCGACTCGCAGAGGATCTGGAACCCGTTGCAGATGCCGAGCACGGGCATCCCCTCACGAGCCGCCCCGACCACCGCCGACATGATCGGCGAGAAGCGGGCGATGGCGCCGCAGCGCAGGTAGTCGCCGTACGAGAAGCCGCCAGGCAGCACGACGGCGTCCACGCCCATCAGGTGGGTGTCCTTGTGCCACAGGGGGACCACCTGGCCGCCTGCCAGCCGGACCGCACGGGCGGCGTCCCGGTCGTCCAGCGAGCCCGGGAACGTGACCACGCCGACCGTCGGCGCCATCAGCCCTCGACCCGCACGGTGAAGTCCTCGATGACCAGGTTGGCCAGCAGGGTCGCCGCCATCTGCTCGGCCCGGGCGGCCAGGTCGGCGTCCGCCGGGCCGTCGACCTCGATCTCGAACCGCTTGCCCTGGCGCACCGCACTCACCCCGTCGAAGCCCAGCCGCCCCAGCGCGTGCAGGACGGCCTGGCCCTGGGGGTCGAGGATCTCCGGCTTGAGCATGACGTCGACGACGACGCGGGCCACGAGCTCTCCTAGCGGGCAGACGGGGTGACTCGTCGGGAGGCGGACCCAGCCTAACCGGCGCGACTGGTGCCGCCGCCGTCGGCCTGCTGACCCCACCGCGCGGCCAGGAACGCCAGCTTCGCTACGGCCTGGAACGCCTCACCGCCCTCGTGCTCGTTGTGCGGCCACACCTCGATCGACTTCTCGCCCGCGTAGTGGTTGTAGGCGGCGAACACCGTGGACGGCGGGCACACGTCGTCCATCAGCCCGACCGAGAAGAGCGCGGGCGCCGTCGCGCGAGCGGCGAAGTTGACCCCGTCGACGTACGAGAGCGTCGCGAACGCGGCCTCCGCCCGGTCGCGATGCCGACGGCAGTACTCGACGATCTCGCGGTACGGGTGGGTGTCGACCAGCTCGGTGGCCCGGCGGAAGTGGCACAGGAACGGGACGTCGGGGAGCACCGCATCGAGGTCGGGGACCAGCCCGGCGACGGCCAGTGCGATGCCCCCGCCCTGGCTGCCGCCGGTCACGGCCACCCGACCCGGGTCGACGGACGGGTGCGCGCGGGCGGCAGCCACCGCGTGCACGGCGTCGGTGAAGACCCTCCGGTAGTAGTAGGTCTGCGGGCTCTCGATCCCCCGGGTCATGAACCCCGGGTACTGCGGCCCGTCGGGGCTACCGCCTTGGTCCGGCGTGTCCCCTCGACGCGATCCGGTGCCCTGGCCCCGGGTGTCCATCACCAGGTGGGCGTATCCCGCGCTGGCCCAGGTCAGCCATTCGATCGGCAGCCCGCGCCCCCCGGTGTAGCCGACGTACTCGACGACGCACGGCAGCGGCCCACGGCGCTCTCGGGGGAGCACCAGCCAGCCCTTGATCGGCTGACCGAGATAGCCGGGGAACGTCACGTCGAGCACCTCGACGAGCGACAGCCCCGACTCGACGGACTCGAAGGCCGGCGACCACGCGTCGACCGACGACTCGGCCAGGGTCTGCTGCCAGAACGCGTCGAAGTCGGCCGGCTCGTCGCGCTCCGGCCGGTACTCCCGCAGCTGGTCGAGCGGAAGGTCGAACAGCGCCACCTGCGGCTCCCCGGAACCCGGTCAGGAACCCGTGACCTGGCGCCAGGCCTGCCAGGCCGAGGCGACCATGTCGTCCAGCGAACGCCGGGTGGCCCAGTCCAGGTCCCTGGCCGCCAGGGCGCCCGAGGCGACGATCCGGGCGGGGTCACCGGGTCGGCGCTCGGTCCGCCGTGGCTCGAACGCCACGCCGGTGATCGCCGCCATGGCCGCCATGATCTCGAGCACGCTGACCCCGGTGCCGCCGCCGAGGTTGTACACCCGCTCCAGCGGGTGGTCCTCGTCGAGGGCGCGGGCCGCCGCGACGTGCGCGTCCGCGACGTCGGACACGTGGACGTAGTCGCGCACGCAGGACCCGTCGGGCGTCGGGTAGTCGGTGCCCCGGACGACGGGCACCTCGCCGCTGGTCAAGGCCTTGAGCACGAGCGGGAACAGGTTGTGGGGGCTCGTGTCGTAGAGGTCGGGTGACCCCGAGCCGACGACGTTGAAGTAGCGCAGCGACGTGTGCCGCAACGGGGACACTCGCGCGACGTCGCGGATCAGCCACTCGGTGACCAGCTTCGACTCCCCGTAGGGGGACTCCGGCGTGGTGGCCGTGTCCTCCGTGACCGTCTCGACCGACGGCGTCCCGTAGACCGCCGCCGAGGACGAAAACACCAGCCGGTCGACGCCGACGTCGGTCATCGCCTCCAGGAGCACCTGGGCCCCGGTCACGTTCTGCCGGTAGGTGTGCAGGGGCCGCTCCACCGAGACGCCGGCGTACTTGAACCCGGCCAGGTGGATGACACCGGTGCACCGGTAGTCGGACAGCGTCTCGTGGACCGCCCCGGGGTCGACGACCGAGCCTTCGACGAAGGCCACGTCGTCGTCGACGAACTCGCGACGTCCGCTCGACAGGTCGTCCAGCACGACGACCGACTGACCGGCCGCCACCATCGCCCTGACGACGTGGGCGCCGATGTACCCGGCTCCGCCGGTGACCAGCCAGACCGGGCTGCGCGTCATCGAAAGGTCCTTCCCGTGAGTCGTTCGTAGGCCTCGACGTAGCGTGCGCGCGTCTGGTCGACGACGCGGTCAGGGAGCGCAGGAGGCGGTTCACCGGACTGGCGCGACCAACCCGACGCGGGCGAGGTGAGCCAGTCCCGGACGTACTGCTTGTCGAACGACGGCTGCGGCCCGCCGGGCGCCCATCGGTCGGCCGGCCAGAAGCGTGACGAGTCGGGCGTGAGGACCTCGTCGGCGAGCACCAGCGGACCCTCGCCGCCGCGTCGGCCGAACTCGAGCTTGGTGTCGGCGACGATCACGCCACGCGAACGGGCCACGGCTTCGGCGCGGTCGTAGACCGCCAGCGTCAGCCGGCGCAGCTCGTCGGCGGTGGCCTCGCCGACGGTGCGGACGACCTGCTCGAAGGTCACGTTCTCGTCGTGCTCGCCTAGCTCGGCCTTGGTGGCCGGAGTGAAGACCGCCTCGGGCAGCCTCGAGCCGTCGACCAGGCCACCCGGGAGAGGCACGCCGCAGACGGCGCCGGAGGCCAGGTACTCGACTAGACCGGACCCGGCGAGGTACCCCCGGGCCACGCACTCGACCGGGAGCATGTCCAGCCGCTCGCACACCATGGCGCGCCCGGCGAACTCGTCGGGCACGTCCAGCGAGACGAGGTGGTTGGGCACCAGGTCGGCGAGCTGCTCGAACCACCACAGCGACAGCTGGGTGAGGATGCGACCCTTGTCGGGGATCTCGGTGGGCAGGACCCAGTCGAAGGCGGAGATGCGGTCGGAGGCGACGACGAGCAGCCGGCCGTCGGGTCGCTGGTAGAGGTCGCGCACCTTCCCGCTGTAGACGTGCTGGGCCGACTCCACGGCCGCCACCCTACCGACGGGATCCGGCCCGGCCGAAGGCGTCAGAGGATCGGGGCCGGGACGTAGCCGGCCGCCTGCGGGTGAGCGGCGGCCACCTGTTCCACCCGGGCCACCACGGCCGCCACCTGCTGGCGCGCCATTCCGGTGAACTCCAGGGGACTGCCGAGCAGCTCGGCGAGCTCCGCCCGGGACAGCCCCAGGCGGACGTCGGCGGCCAGCCGGTCGACCAGGTCGTTGGCGACCGCCCCGTCGCGCAGCCCGAGGGCCACCGCCACCGCGTGCTCCTTGATCACCTCGTGAGCGAGCTCGCGGCCCACGCCCCGGCGCACGGCGGCCATCAGGACCTTGGTGGTCGAGAGGAACGGCAGGTAGCGCGCCAGCTCGCGCTCGACCACGGCCGGGAAGACCCCGAACTCGTCAAGCACGGTCAGGAACGTCTCGAACAAGCCGTCGACGGCGAGGAACGCGCCGGGCAGTGCCACCCGGCGGACGACGCTGCACGACACGTCGCCCTCGTTCCACTGGTCCCCGGCGAGCTCCGCGGTCATCGACAGGAACCCGCGGAGCACGACGGCGAGCCCGTTGACCCGCTCGCAGGACCGGGTGTTCATCTTGTGCGGCATCGCCGACGAGCCGACCTGGCCGGGACGGAACCCCTCCGTCACCAGCTCGTGCCCCGCCATCAGTCGGATCGTGGTGGCCAGGCTCGACGGCGCCGCCGCGACCTGGACCAGGGCGGCGACCGCGTCGAGGTCCAGCGACCGGGGGTACACCTGGCCGACGCTGTCGAGCACCCGGGAGAAGCCCAGGTGGGCGGCCACCCGACGCTCGAGCTCGGCCACCCGCTGGACGTCGCCGTCCAGCAGGTCGAGCAGGTCCTGGGCGGTGCCCACGGGGCCCTTGATCCCGCGCAGCGGGTAACGGTCGAGCAGCTCCTGCACCCGCTCATAGGCGACGAGCAGCTCCTCGGCGGCTGACGCGAAGCGCTTGCCGAGGGTGGTCGCCTGGGCGGCCACGTTGTGCGTGCGTCCGGTCAGCACCAGCGCCTCGTGCTGCACGGCCAGCCGAGCCAGCCGCACGAGCGCCGCCACGGCCGCGTCGCGCACGAGGACCAGCCCGTCCCGCACCAGCAGCTGCTCGACGTTCTCGGTCACGTCCCGCGAGGTGAGGCCCTTGTGGATCTGCTGGTGACCGGACAGGGCGTTGAACTCCTCGATCCGGGCCTTGACGTCGTGCCGGGTCACCCGCTCCCGCGCGGCGATCGACGTCAGGTCGACCCGGTCGAGCACCCGCTCGTAGTCGGCCAGGGCGGTGTCGGGGACCGGCACGCCGAGGTCGGCCTGGGCGCGGAGCACGGCCAGCCACAGCCGGCGCTCGAGGACCACCCGGTGCTCAGGCGACCACAGGGCCACCATGGCCGGCGAGGCGTAGCGGGTCGCCAGGACGTCGGCGATCACGGGACGACGACCTCGCCCCGCTCCGCGGCCCCCGCGATGTCCCGTCGGTAGTGCGCGCCCGGGAACCGGATCCGGCCGACGGCGTCGTAGGCGCGGGACCGCGCCTCCGCCAGGTCGGCGCCCAGGCCGGTCACCGACAGCACCCGCCCGCCGGCGGAGACCACCCGGAAGTCGTCGGTGAGCCGGGTGCCGGCGTGCAGGACGTAGGCACCCTCGACGGCAGCGGCCTCCGCCAGCCCGTCGACGGGATCCCCCATGCGCGGCTGGCCCGGATACCCAGCGGCGGCCACGACGACCGTGACCGCGCACCCGTCGTCCCAGCGCAGCGGCGGCAGCGCGTCCAGGTGCCCCGCGGCGGACGCCATGAGCAGGCCGGCCAGCGGCGTGCGCAGCCGGGCCAGCACGACCTGGGTCTCCGGGTCACCGAACCGGGCGTTGAACTCGATGACTCGCACCCCCTTGGGCGTGAGGGCGAGCCCCGCGTAGAGCAGCCCCGAGAACGGGGTGCCCCGGTGGCGCATCTCGTCGACCACCGGCTGGGCCACCCGGTCCAGGACGACGTCGACGAGTCCGGCCGGAGCCCAGGGCAGCGGCGAGTAGGCCCCCATCCCGCCGGTGTTCGGCCCGACGTCGGAGTCACCTGCCCGCTTGAAGTCCTGGGCGGGGTGCAGGGGCAGGACCGTCTCGCCGTCGGTGACCAGGAACAGGGACACCTCCGGGCCCTCGAGGTACTCCTCGACCACGACCCGGCCGCAGCCGGCGGCGTGTGCGAGGGCGAGCGCGCGGTCGTCGGTGACCACGACGCCCTTCCCACCCGCCAGACCGTCGTCCTTGACGACGTAGGGAGGCCCGAAGGCGTCCAGCGCGGCGGCCACCTCGGCCGGGTTCTCACAGACGTGAGCCATGGCCGTCGGCACACCAGCGACGGCCATCACCTCCTTGGCGAACGCCTTGCTCCCCTCGAGCCGAGCCGCCTCGCGCGACGGCCCGAAGCAGGCGATGCCCCGAGCCCGGACCGCGTCGGCCGCCCCGGCGACCAGTGGACCCTCGGGCCCGACGACGACCAGGTCGGCCGCCCAGGACTCCGCCAGCTTGGCGATCGCCCCGAGATCGCCCAGGTCGACGTCCAGGGTCTCAGCCACCTCGGCGGTGCCGGCGTTGCCTGGGGCGCAGGCCAGCGCGCTCACCGCCCCGTCGGCCGCCAGCGACCGGCACAGCGCGTGCTCACGGGCACCACCGCCGATGACCAGGACCCGCACGGGTGGTCGCCCCTCAGCCGGTGTAGAAGGCGTCGACGGCGCCCAGCACCTCGTCGAGGATCGCCAGGCCCTCCTTGGCCTCGGCCTCGGTCACCGTGCAGGGCGGCACGACGTGCAGCCGGTTGAAGTTCACGAACGGCAGCAGTCCGCGCTTCTTGCACTCGGCGCCCAGCACGCCCATGGCCTCCGACGTCCCGCCGTACGGGGCGAGCATCTCCCGCGTCTGCCGGTCGGCCACCAGCTCGAGGGCCCAGAAGACGCCCAGCCCGCGGACCTCGCCGACGACCGGGTGTCGCTCGGCCAGCTCGGCCAGACCCGGCCCGAGGACCGTCTCACCGATGTGCGCCGCGTTCTCGACGATCCGCTCGTCCTTCATCGCGTCGATCGAGGCGACCACCGAGGCGCAGGCGAGCGGGTGACCCGAGTACGTCAGCCCGCCGGGGAAGACCCGGTCGTCGAACGTCGCCGCGATCGGGTCGCTGATGATGACGCCCCCGATCGGCACGTATCCGGAGTTCGAGCCCTTGGCGAAGGTGACCAGGTCGGGGACGACGTCAAGGCGGCGTCT
>Ga0209797_10000307_pt1 | contig 24205 bp, 21 predicted proteins | sample DOMMetBare3Fresh_2_FD_187472 | JGI IMG/M metagenome (GOLD analysis project Ga0209797, IMG submission 187472) | Wetland sediment microbial communities from St. Louis River estuary, USA, under dissolved organic matter induced mercury methylation -... | ecosystem: Environmental > Aquatic >... | reverse complement strand
GCGATCCTAACCGCATGCCGGGTCAGGTGTTGGGACGAGTGACCGGGCTCACAGGCCTTCGCGCCGCCCTGGGGCACCCCACACCGGCAGGGAACTTCCGGGCCGCGGGGGTGGGGATGCTCCATGGGATCGGTGCACTGCCACCCAGTCCCGGGGGCCAGCAACCCCGAGTCGCCGACAGCCGAAAGTTGCCAAGGAGCGGATGCCGGCCGGGGCAGTGCCGACGGCCTCGCTCTCCGGGCCGGGAACAGGACGACTGGCGAGCGGACCGCCTCACACAAGCATCGCGTCGTACGTCAGGCGGATTCCCACGCCTCACACAAGGCATGGCTGGCACACCACCCGCATCCGGCCTCGCATCGCCCGCACAGGCGCTCCTTCCTAGAGCTGGCCGTCGACACCGAGCTGATGGTAGTAATGGACCACGGTGTCCTGATGCTCGAGCAGCCAATCGATCGTCGGCTCCTGCCGCATGGCCTTTCGCAGGGCCTTGGCGGTTGCCTCGCGATGGGTCTGGAACAGAATCGCGTGGTCGAAATCTTCCGCCTCGAGCACCGCCGGATCGAGCCACACCGAAATGATGATCCCGAGGTCATTCACCCGGGACTTGGGGATGTCGCCGCTCCGCACCGCATCGAGCACCCCGTTCGCGATCGCCGCCTGAACGGTCCCCATCAGGATGTTGGTGTAGCGGCTGTCGTTCACGGTCACCTTGCTGACCATCAGCGTGGCGGGCTTCACCTGTACATCGCTGTTGAGAATGGCAAACACCCGGGAGTGACCCTTGACCTGATCTCCAAGCAGCGTCGCGAGCGCCTGACCGACGGGCCCGTCGAGTTCACCGATGATGACTTCCGGTTCTGCCGCGGACCAGCCCGGCTCCGCCTCCACCAGCGCCTCCCCCGTCCGCAACACGATGCGCTCGCCCATGTCCCGTCTGCCTCTTTCGTTGAGATGCCGAAATGAGCCTCAAACCATCAGCCGCCAGCCATCAGCAGACATGCTGGTGACCGGCGGCTGCGGACTGCACGCCGAACGATCAATCAGAACGGCAGGTCATCTTCCTCGCTGTCGAGCGCCTCGGGGAAATCCCCGAATGCCTCTTCCTTGCCTTCCTTCTTGGCCGGCGTGCCGGTGCCGGCCGCAGCGCCAGCATTGGCGCGGGCGGGCGTATAGCCACCCTCTCCGCCACCGCCCTTGCCGGACAGCATGATGATCTCGCTCGCGATGATCTCCGTGGTGTAGCGGGTCTGACCCTCCTTGTCCTGCCAGGAGCGATACTCGATCCGTCCTTCAACGTAGAGCTTGTCGCCCTTCTTGACGAACTTCTCGACCACGTCGGCCAGTCCGGTCCCGGCGCCCTTGCTGTTGTTCCAGGCGACGATGCGGTGCCACTCGGTCTTCTCCTGCTTGTCGCCGCCCTGGCCGGACCACTGCCGGCTGGTCGCCAGGCTGAAGTTGGCGACGCGGCCACCGTTGGCGATGCTGCGGACTTCCGGATCCTGACCGAGGTTGCCGATCAGGATGACTTTGTTCAGGCTGCGACTCACGGGAACCTCCACTGCTGTTGGGAGCAGAACGATTGGCGGACACGCCCCTACGGTAACGATGGGGGGTGCCGGCCGGTTATCCGAAATCTAGCGCCGGCGTACCCGGATCACGCGCCCCCCGGCAGCGCGAGGCGCAGGACGATCGCATCCTCCACCGGATTGCGGTAGTACCGGGTCCTCCGGCCGATCGGCCGAAAGCCCCGATGGGTGTACAGCGACTGGGCGGTCAGGTTGCCCTCCCGCACCTCGAGAAACACCTCCCGGGCTCCCGCCCTGACGAGGCTGTCGAGCGCCGCCGTCAGCAGACGGGCGCCGAGGCCCTGCCCGCGGACCTCCGGCGCGACCGCGAGATTGAGAATCTCTCCCTCACCGGCGACGGCCCGCGCGACCAGGTAGCCGTCGATCTCGCCGAGATGCTCCGCGACGAACCCGTGGCCGAAGGGCGAGGAGAACAGTTCCTCAAACGCCTCCGCGCTCCAGGGATCGCTGAAGCAGCGCCGCTCGAGCGGCACCAGGCGGCGGCCGTCAGCCGTTCGCGCGCGCCGGATCTGCCAGGGGCCGTCCATGGTCCCGCTCCCACTTGGCCTGCGCCTCGGCCGGGCGGCCATACTCGGGCTCCCAGTGCGCCGCGTCCGGCACGGCCTGCACACCGCCCGCCAACCCGACCAGGCCGAGCAGAACACCGGCGTCGGGCCAGGTCGGCTGCCCGCCAAGCACCGGCGCAGCGGGGCCGACGAGCTGGTAGCCGCCCGCAACCCGCAGGGGGATCTGATCGGGGGTCAGGACCGAAGGGGCCAGCACCGTCTCGACGCGGCCCGGGTGCATTCGATAGGCGGCGACGAACAGCTCGCCCCGAAGGGCGTTGCTGGCCGCGAGCACCGTCTGCCCCTCCACCAGGGCGCCGGCCGCCGCGCAGACCAGCAGCGATGGTGCCACCCAGAGCGGCATGGGTCTCACCCGAATGAGGGCCTTCGCCACCGAGGCACCGACCCGGAGTCCCGTGAAGCTCCCTGGCCCATCCGCGAGCACCACCCCCTCGATCTCTGCGAACCCGGCGCCCGTCTCGGCGAGACACCGTTCGAGGGCCGGCAGCAATCCGGACGCATGGCGCCGAGCCCCCGCGATGGTCTCGCGTGCGAGGACCCGACCCGGCAGACCGAGCGCCACCGACGCCTGATCGGTCGCGGTGTCGAGGGCCAGCCACATCAGGCGAGTTCCTCCACGCCACGCAACTGCTCGTCGGGAAGGTGCAGGAACCGGATCCGATGGGTCGGGTGGGGCAGCCACGCCCCGGCACGCTCCGGCCATTCCACAAGGACAGCGTCACCATCCTCGAGGAGGGTCTCCCAGTCGAGATCGGCCGCTTCCTCCGGCCGCTTGAGCCGGTAGCAGTCGAGATGGAAGACCGGACCCCGGCGGCCCTCGTACCGATGCACGAGCCCGTAGGTCGGGCTCGACCCAGGCGCGTGCACCCCGAGCCCGCGGGCGACCGCCTGTGCGAAGGTGGTCTTCCCTGCCCCGAGTTCCCCTTCGAGTGCGACGATCGATTTCGGAGCCAGCTGCCGCCCGAGTGATTCGCCTTCGGCGATCAATTCCGGCTCGGTCAGGTGACGGATCATGCCCGCCTTCTGACGCGGGGCGGAGCGGCGCCGCCTCGCGAAACGTCAGGCGCGTCCAGCGCACGCAGTTCGTTCACCTGGTCACGGAGCAGGGCGGCCATCTCGAATTCGAGGTTGGCCGCAGCCTCCTTCATCTGCCGTTCCAGCGCCGCGATCGTCTGGGCACGCTTGGCCGGATCGCGGAAGTCGAGTTCTACGAGCCGTTCCTCCCGCTTCTTCTCAACTTTCTCGGTGCGGGCGTCAGCCACGCGGGTCGTGAGTCTGACCTCCTCAAGCGACTTGATGATCGATCGGGGAGTGATCCCATGCTCCAGGTTGTACGCAACCTGAATCGCCCGCCGGCGGTTCATCTCGGCCAGGGCGCGCTCCATGGAGCCGGTCATCCGGTCGGCGTAGAGAATGGCCTTGCCATTGATGTGGCGCGCGGCGCGACCCACCGTCTGGATCAGCGAGCGATCGGAACGGAGAAAGCCCTCCTGGTCGGCATCCAGAATGGCGACCAGTGACACCTCCGGCAGATCGAGACCTTCCCGAAGCAGGTTGATCCCGACGAGTACGTCGAAATCCCCGAGGCGCAGGCCGCGCAGGATCTCCATCCGCTCGATCGCGTCGATGTCCGAATGGAGATACCGCACCCGCACTCCAGTCTGCTGCATGTAGTCGGTGAGATCCTCGGCCATCCGCTTGGTCAGCGTGGTGACGAGGATGCGCTCCCGCTTCCGGGCCCGTTCGCGGATTTCGCCGAGCAGGTCGTCCACCTGCCCCTTCACCGGACGGATCATCACTTCGGGATCGATGAGGCCGGTCGGACGGATGATCTGCTCGACGACATGCCCGTTGGACAGCCGCAATTCCAGGTCGCCCGGCGTCGCCGAGACCGCGAGCAGCTGCGGCGTGAGGGCCATGAACTCGTCGAAGTGCAGTGGGCGATTATCGAGGGCCGACGGCAGCCGGAAGCCGTATTCCACGAGGGTTTGCTTGCGGGCCCGGTCCCCGTTGAACATGCCGCCGATCTGCGGCAGTGTCACATGGGATTCGTCCGCGACGACGAGAAACTCCGCCGGGAAATAGTCGAACAGGCAGGCGGGACGCTCGCCTTCCTGACGTCCGGAGAAATGGCGCGAGTAGTTCTCGATGCCGGCACAGGTCCCGACTTCGAGCATCATCTCGACATCAAAGGTGGTGCGCGATTCCAGCCGCTGCGCCTCCAGCAGCTTGCCCGCCCCGCGGAGCAGCGCCAGCCGCTCCGCCAGTTCGGCCCGGATCAGCTTGACCGCGCGCTCGATCGTGGGACGCTGGGTGACGAAATGCTTGGCCGGGTAGATGGCGCAGCGGTCCAGATTCGCGGTGGCCTTGCCGGTCAGCGGGTCGATCCGGGTGATCCGTTCGACGGTGTCGCCCCAGAACTCCACCCGCACCGCCTGCTCGGCATAGGCGGGGAAGATCTCGACCGTGTCGCCGCGAACCCGGAAGGTGCCCTGCTCGAAGCTGACGTCGTTGCGGCCGTACTGGATGCGGACCAGATCGCCGAGCAGGCTGTCGCGCCCCTTCTGCTCCCCCTTCTCCGCCGTCACGAGGAGCTTCCGGTACTCCACCGGGTCGCCGAGGCCGTAGATGGCGCTGACGGTAGCGACAATCACCACGTCCTCGCGCTCCATCAGGCTCGAGGTGGCACGGAGCCTCAGGCTCTCGATGTCCGCGTTGATCGAGGCGTCCTTCTCGATGTAGACGTCCGTCGTCGGGACGTAGGCTTCGGGCTGGTAGTAGTCGTAGTACGAGACGAAATACTCGACGGCGTTGTTGGGCAGGAACTGGCGCAGCTCACCGTAGAGCTGGGCGGCCAGGGTCTTGTTATGGGAGAGAACGAGGGTCGGCTTGCCGTAGTTGGCAATGACGTGGGCCAGTGTCATCGTCTTGCCAGAACCGGTGACGCCGAGCAGCGTCTGGTACTTCTCTCCCTGGAGAAGCCCCTCGGACAGCTGGGCGATGGCCCTGGGCTGATCGCCGGCGGGGTCGAAGGGCGCGATGACCTGAAACGAGGGGCTCGACATGGCGGCCCCAATATACTGGCTTCGGCCTATGTTCGGGAGCCCAAGGCAAGGATCCTTTTCCACTGATCCGCGGTCACCGGCATGACCGACAGGCGCGAGTTCCGGATCAGCGGGAGTTCGGTGAGGGCGGGATCAGCCTTGATCGTGACAAGCGGAACCGGCACGCCGAGCCTGGCATCAGGGGTCACGTCCACGACGACATGCCTGGGGTCCGTCCCCTTCGGGTCGGGATACGCCGCCCCGGCGACCTTCGCGGTGCCGACCACGGCCTTCTCCGCCCCCGAGTGATAGATCAGGACGCGATCACCCGGCTTCATCGCGCGAAGATGAATGAGCGCGAGGTTGTTGCGCACCCCGTCCCAGACCGCGCGCTTTTCGGCGACGAGCCGGTCGAAGGAGTAGGTCGACGGTTCGGTCTTGAGGAGCCAGTGGCTGGTCATGGATCTCAGCTGGAGGGACTCGGGGTCGGTCCCTCGCGACGCTCGACGTCGGTGATGCCTTTCACCTTGCGGATCGCCTTGATGACCTTCGCCAGGTGGGCGCGATTGTCCACTTCGACGACGATGGTGCTGAAGACCGTTCCATCCTTGGTGGCCAGTTCGGCGGCCTTCACGTTGGTCCCGGACTGGCTGATGGACTGCATGACGTCGGCGTAGAGGCCGCGACGATCCTCCCCGCTCAGCGCGAGCCGCACCGCAAAGGCTTCGCCCTTGGACTCCTGCCAGTCGATCTCGACCCGTCGGCCGTCGCCGGTGAGGGTGAGCAGGTTGGGGCAATCGGCGCGGTGGATGGAGATGCCGCGGCCCTGACTCACGTACCCCACGACGGCATCTCCCGGCACCGGCTGACAGCACTGCGCGTAGCGAACCATCAGCCCCGACAGCCCCTGGATGCGGATGCCGGAGCCGAGCCGCAGGCGATCGATGACCCGGCCAATGACGCCCGGCTTCGGATCCTGGAGATCGTCTGCCGCGACATCCGGGTAAAGTGCCTTGATCCCCTGCATGATGCTGACGTCGCCGCGGCCGAGGGCGATCTCGAAGAGCCGGCCATCGGCGAGCCCCAGCGATTCCGCCGCGCGGCGGAGCAGGTCGTTGTCCGGCGAGGCGAGCCGGCGCCGCTTGGTCTCGCGCGACAGGAGCTCGCGGCCGAGTTCCTGGGCTTCTTGGTCTTCCTGATGGCGGATCCAGGCCTTGATCTTGTGACGGGCCCGGGCGGTCTTGACGTGCGCGAGCCAGTCGCGGCTGGGCCGGGGCGCAGGCCCGGTGAACACCTCGACGGTGTCGCCGTTCTTGAGCTCGCGATGCAGCGGCGCGATGCGCCCGTTCACCTTGGCCCCCTGACAGCGCATGCCCACGTCGCTGTGGACCATGAAGGCGAAATCGATCGGCGTGGCCCCCTTGGGCAGCTGCTTCACGTCCCCCTTCGGGGTGAAGACGAAGATCTCGTCCTGGAACAGATCGACCTTCAGGAACTCGAGGAACTCTTCCGCCGTGTGGGTGTCCTGCTGCAGCTCCAGCAGCTGCCGGAACCAGCCGAAATGGGCTTCAATGTCGCCGCCCTTCTTCGCATCGGTCTTGTACAGCCAGTGCGCGGCAATGCCGTACTCGGCGGTGGTGTGCATGTCCTGGGTGCGGATCTGCACCTCGAACAGGTGACCGCCCGGCCCGAAGATCGTCGTGTGCAGCGACTGATAGGCGTTCGACTTGGGCGACGCGATGTAGTCCTTGATGCGCTCCTGCAGGGGCGTCCAGTTGTGATGAATGATCCCGAGCACGTGGTAGCACTCCTGGACCGACTTCACGATGACCCGGACCGCCATGAGGTCGTAGATCTCGTCGAACGGCTTGTTGCGCCGCTTCATCTTCTGGTAGATCGACCAGAGATGCTTGGGACGGCCCGTCACCTCGTACCAGGTGATGCCCGCCGTCTTGAGCTCGTGTTCCAGCGGGACCTGGAGCTTGAGGATCATCTGCTCCCGCTCCGCCTTCTTGGCGACGATCGCCTGGATGAGCGTCTTGTAGTCCTCGGGCTCGAGGTACTTGAAGGCGAGATCCTCGAGTTCGGCCTTGATCCCGGCCATACCGAACCGATGGGCGAGCGGCGCGTAGATCTCCCGGGTCTCGGTCGCGATCCGCTGCTGCTTCTCCGGCGGCATCGGGTCGAGCGTCCGCATGTTGTGCAGCCGGTCGGCCAGCTTGATGATGATGACGCGGGCATCCTTGGCGATCGACAGCAGCAGCTTCCGGTAGTTCTCCACCTGCTGCTCGGCGGTGGACCGGAAGGTCAGACTCGAAATCTTGGTGAGCCCGTCGACGATCCCCGCCACCTCGGCCCCGAACTCGCGGGCGATATCCTCGGTGCGGATGTCGGAGTCCTCGACGACGTCGTGCAGTAGCGCGGCCACGATCGAGGTGGTGTCGAGCAGCTGCTCGACGAGGGTCCTGGCCACCGCGATCGAGTGCTGGATGAAGTCCTCGCCCGACATGCGCTTCTGGCCCCGGTGGGCCGAAGCGCTGAACCGGAGGGCGCGATCGATCTGCTCGAGGTCCAGCCGGTCGGCGTGGCGCTCAAGCAGGGCTCGAAACTCCGGGGCGATGTCAGGCAGCGTTCCAGTCACAGTAGTCCCGCGGTCACGAAGCTCAGGAAACGGTCGCCGGCCACGATCACGTGATCGTAGACCGGCAGGTCAAGCAGGCGGCCCGCCTCGACCAGCTGGCGGGTGACCGCCCGATCTTCCGGCGACGGCGTCGGGTCGCCGCTGGGATGGTTGTGCACCACGATGATCCCGGCGGCGGCCTCGGCGATGGCGGCCCGGAACACCTCGCGCGGGTGCACCAGGGCGCTGTTGAGCAGGCCGCGCGTCACCAGAACATCACGTCGTACCCGGCTCTGGCTGTCCAGCGCCAGCACATGGAATTCTTCCACCGCCAGATCCCGGAGCCGGGGACCGAGCAGCGACGCGACATCCGCGGGCTGCCCCACCCGTGGCAGTGGCGGTCGTTGTTCCTGCAGGACACGGGCCGCCAGTTCAAAGGCGGCAAGCAACCGAGCCGCCTTGGCCGGCCCGACCCCACGGGTCCGGGTCAGCTCGGCCGGCGGCCGCGCGGCGAGGCTCCTCAGCGATCCCCCACCCCGCTCGAGCAGGGAGTCAGCGACCTCCCGGGCCGCCACTCCCGCTTCTCCCGTCCCTAGCAGGATGGCGACAAGTTCGGCCGACGTCAACGCATGGGCCCCGAGTGCCCAGAGGCGCTCCCGGGGCCGGTCGGGGGACAACGTGGCTGGGTCGGGAGGGCTCATCCCCCAACAATGGGGTCAGGCTGGCCGTGGCCGGTCACCCGGAAAACGCGGTGGCGTGATACCAAAGCGGATCTGCTGTACATTGGCTGCGGAAGGTTACCTGAAGCGGGTTCGCCAATCAGGCCGCCTTACATACCGGGAGCCGACTGCCTGATGGATCAACTCGCCCTCCTGCGAGCCACCTTGAGCGGGCGTTACGACATCGACCAGCAGATCGGCCGCGGCGGAATGGCGACGGTCTATCGGGCGCGGGACCTGCGGTATGCCCGATCGGTCGCGATCAAGGTCCTGCATCCCGCACTCACGGCCGAGCTTGGTCCGGAGCGATTCGCTCGCGAGATCAAGGTCGTCGCCGGACTCACCCATCCCCACATCCTGCCGCTCTTCGACTCCGGCGACGCCGCGGGCCTCCTGTATTACGTGATGCCTTACATCGCCGGAGAATCGCTCGGCGCTTGTCTCGCGACCTCGGGACCGCTGCCGGTGGCACGGGCGGCGCGCATTGCCCGCGCCGTCGCGCTTGCCCTCGACTACGCCCATCGCCATGGCGTCGTACACCGCGACATCAAGCCTGACAACATACTCCTGCTGGATGGCGAGCCGATCGTAACCGACTTCGGGGTCGCGAAACCGCTGGTGGCCGAGGCTGACCAGGCGATCACCCGGGACGGCCTGCTGGTCGGCACCCCCGCGTACATGAGTCCGGAGCAGGCGGCGGGCGAGATATCCATCGACGGGCGGAGCGATCTCTACAGCCTGGGGTGCGCGCTCTACGAGATGCTCGCCGGACATCAACCTTTCGCCGGAAGTGGTGCCCGGGCGGTGATGGCCAAACACGTCACCGAGCAGCCTGCCTCGCTCCGCCTGGTCCGGTCCGATGTACCGGAGGCTCTGGACCGGGTGGTGCTCAAGGCCCTCGAAAAGGAACCCTCCGAGCGCTACGGGACCGGCGCCGAGTTCGCTGAAGTACTCAGCCCGTGGACGACCTTCTCCGCGGTGCCTGCGGCGTCGGAGGCCGGACCCGGCATCGAGGCACGAACTTCGATCGCGGTGCTGCCGTTTCTGAGCGTGAGCACCGACCAGGAGAACGAGCTGTTTGCCGATGGAGTCGCAGACGAAATCACGACCGCCCTCGTGAGCGTCGAGGAGCTTCGGGTGACCTCTCGCAGTTCGGCCTTCAGTTTCAAGGGGAAGGGGATCGACCACGCCGAGGCGGGCCGACGCCTGGGGGTCGCCCATGTGCTCACCGGAAGCGTGCGAAAAGCCGGGGGCAAGATCAGGGTGACGGCAGAGCTTCTGGACATGGCGACACAGCGTGTCGCGTGGTCCGAGCATTTCGACCGTGAGCTGGCGGACGTCTTCGCCATCCAGGACGAGATCGCCCGGGCGATCGTCCTTCTGCTCCGGGTCCGGTTGCTGGGGTTGCCGGGCCCGGCCCTCGCACGGCGCCATCCAGAGGACGTCCAGGCCTACACCCTGTACCTGAAGGGGCGGTACGCCTGGAACAAGCGCACTCCCGACAGCCTGCGGCGAAGCCTGGAGTTCTTCGGGGAGGCCCTCGACCGTGACCCCGAGTACGCACTGGCGTACGCCGGTCAGGCGGATGTCTACAATGTGCTGGGTTGGTGGTCCGACGTCGCACCGGGAACGGCGTTCCCACGCGCGATAGAAGCTTCCCGGAAAGCGCTCGAGTTCAACCCGTCGCTGGCGGAGGTGTATGCCTCGCTTGCGTTCGCGCGGCTGTTCTACGATTGGGACTGGAGTGGTGCGGAAGAGGGCTTCCGCCAATCCATCGCGCGGGGGCCCTCCTATCCCACCGCCCGGCAATGGTACGCACAACTCCTCGCCGCCCGCCGGCGCCATGCGGAAGCGGCAGCCGAAATCCAGCAGGCGCTGCTGCTCGACCCGCTCTCGCTCATCATCAACATCACGGTCCCGCTGCTGCACTACTTCGCCCGCGAGTTCGACGTCGCCATCGGTCTGGCCCGCAGGATCCTGGACCTGGACCCCGGCTTCGGCGTCGGCCACTGGAATATCGGATTGTCGTACCAGCAGAAGGGCCTGCTGGATCAGGCGATCGCCTCATTCCGGACGGCGATTTCCCTGTCGCCGTTCACCACCACTATGACCGCCACCCTCGGACACGCGCTCGCCCGGTCTGGCGATGCGACGGGGGCCCGGGCAATTCTCGCGGACCTTGAGCGTGACGCGAATTCCCGCTACGTCTCGCCCCTCGACCGCGCGCTGGTCCACACCGGCCTCGGTGAAAACGATCTGGCCTTTCACTGCCTCGCGCTGGCCCAAGCGGACCGCTCGAGCCGACTCATCTTCCTCGATGTGGAGCCGATGTTCGATTCGCTCCGCCCCGATCCCCGCTTCACCCTGGTCCTCGCACGGATCGGGCTTGCACCCGTCGATCAGGCCAGGACGTCGGCGAATTCCGAAAAGTCAGGCTCGGGCAGATCGGCGTAGAGCGGGTGTGAGAGGTATCGCTCGCCGAAGTCGCACACGATCGAGACGATCAGCTTGCCCCGGGACTCCGGCCGGCTGGCGACCTGCAATGCCGCCCAGGTGATCGAGCCGCTCGAGATCCCCGCGAAGATGGCTTCCTGTCTTGGCAGGCGCCTGGCGGTGACGATGGCATCTTGATTGGTCACCCGCACGATCTCGTCAGGCAAGGTCACCTCACGATTGCCGGGAACGAACCCGATTCCGATACCCTGCTGCTCGTGCGGCCCGGGCGGGCCACCTGACAGCACCGCGCTCTCCGCCGGCTCCATGGCCACGACCCGGACGGAGGGCTTCTGCTCCCGCAGAAACCTCCCCGTCCCCGTCAGTGTCCCGCCTGTCCCGACACCCGCGACGAACACATCCACCTGCCCGTCGGTATCCGCCCAGATCTCCGGCCCGGTACTGCGATAGTGGATCGCGGGGTTGGCCGGATTGTCGAACTGCGAAGGCATCCAGGCACGCGTCCCAAGCCGCTCGGCGATCTCCCTGGCGCGTGCAATCACGCCGCTCGCACCCTTGGCTCCCTCCGTCAGCACCACCTTGCATCCGAGCGCCCGGAGCATGTTCCGGCGCTCCACCGTCATGGTGTCCTGCATTGTGAAGATGCATCGATACCCGAGTGAGGCAGCGACGTACGCCAGCCCGATGCCGGTATTGCCGCTGGTCGGCTCGACGATGACCATGCCCGGCCTGAGTCGCCCTCGCGCCTCCGCGTCCTGGATCAAGGCGGCACCAATGCGATCCTTGACCGAGTTCTAGGGATTGAAGCCTTCGTGCTTGATCACAACCTGGCCAGGGAGACCCGCCCCGAGCTTGTTGAGCCGGATCAGCGGCGTGTGACCGACCGCGCTGAGGACGCTGTCGTGGATCTTTCCATTCGGCATGGGTGCTTCCTGCAAGGTGGGTAGGAGCTCGGGATAGGCAATCGGCTGCAGCAGTTGCCGCAGGGCAGGATGGCGACAAGTTCGGCCGACGTCAACGCGGAGACGCCGAGAGCCCACAGGCGCTCCCGCGGCCGGTCGGGGGACAGAGTGGCTGAGTCGGAGTGACGCATCCTAAAGGATGGGGCCAGTCCGTCCCGGTCCAGGCACCGGGAAGACGCATCCCCGGCCAGTCAGGCAGGGCCCCTGACGCCGGAACCCCCGGGGAGGGTCTCCCGGGGGTTCCAAGGTCCTGCTGACCGCGCCATCAGGCTGGATGGCTTGCCGCTACCTGCCGACCCCGTGGCACTTCTTGTACTTCTTGCCCGACCCGCAGGGGCAAGGATCGTTGCGGCCCACCGGCGGCTGTCCCCCGGTCGAGGCGGGAACGAGGGGCCCGCGATTGGTAGTCACGACCGGGGGCGCCGGCAACCGGGGCCCGACCACAGGCGGAGGCGATACCGCCTCCCGGGCATCCGGTGCGAAAAGGTCATCCGCGCCAGTCGTTGAAGTTGCCGGCCGGGGCGGCGGCGACGGTGGAGCCATGGGACGCTGCGGCTCGGCGGTGACCTGGATCTTCAGGAAGCGCTCGGTGAAGCTCGCGTGGATGTCGCGCATGAGGTCTTCGAACATGTCGAAGGCCTCCTTCTTGTATTCCACGAGCGGATCGCGCTGGCCGTAGGCGCGGTACTGGATCGCGTTCCGCAACTGATCGAGATCGTAGAGGTGGTCCTTCCACTTCTCGTCCAGCACGGTGAGCATCACCGTGGACAGCACCTGCCCGTCCACGTCGGTTGCGCCGACCTGGGCCCCGAACTCCTGCAGGTATTCGATCTTCCGATGGAACGCCTCGTGGCCAGCCGCCTTAGCCGCGGCCGCGATCTTCTCCGCGGTCGGGGTCTTCGCCGCGTCGGTGATGTCGTCCGCTTCGATCAGGAACTGCTGCATCAGGCCCTGCTGCAGACCCGCCCGGTCGTAGTCCTCGGGCTTCTGGGCCTCGAGCAGCGCCATGCTGACGGCGCGCTCCAGCGCCTGATCGACCATGCGGGTCGCTTCGGCCTTGATCTGCTCGCCCCGTTCCAGCGCGAAGAGGCGGAGGGAGTAGACGACGTCCCGCTGCTGATTCATGACGTCGTCGTACTCGAGCAGCCGCTTGCGCGACTGGAAGTTCTGGAGCTCGACCCGCTTCTGGGCCTGGCTGATGGCGCCCGTCACCCAGGGGTGGGAGATGACTTCGCCCTCTTCCGCCCCGCCCTTGTCCATCCATCCCGCGATGCGGTCGGAACCGAAGAGCCGCATCAGGTCGTCTTCGAGGGAGAGGAAGAACAGCGACCGCCCGGGATCGCCCTGGCGGCCGGAGCGCCCGCGCAGCTGGCGATCGATCCGGCGCGACTCGTGGCGCTCGGTGCCGATGATCTGCAGGCCGTCAACGTCCACCACCTTGGCGACATCGGGACCGAGTTTGATGTCCGTCCCGCGGCCGGCCATGTTGGTGGCGATGGTGATCGACCCCCGCTGGCCCGCGTTGGCGACGATCTCGGCCTCGCGCTGGTGGTACTTGGCGTTCAGCACCTCGTGCTTGAGCCCGCGCCGCTTGAGCTGCCGGGAGAGCGTCTCGGACATCTCAACGGTCACGGTGCCGATCAGCACGGGCAGCCCGGCGGTGTGGAGGCGCTCGACCTCATCGAGAATCGCATTCGCCTTTTCGCGGCGACTCTTGTAGATCCGGTCTTCCTCGTCCACCCGCTTGATGGGACGGTTGGTCGGGATGACCGACACCTCGAGCCCGTAGATGGTGAAGAACTCCTGTTCCTCGGTTTCGGCGGTACCCGTCATGCCGGCGATCTTGTCGTACATCCGGAAGTAGTTCTGGATGGTGATCGTCGCCATCGTCTGGGTCTCGCCCTTCACCTGCACGCTCTCCTTGGCCTCCACCGCCTGGTGGAGCCCATCGGACCAGCGGCGTCCCGTCATCACGCGCCCGGTGAATTCGTCCACGATCACCACCTGGCCGTCCTGTACCAGGTAGTCCACTTCCTTCTCGTAGAGGACGTGGGCCTGCAGCAGCTTGTGGATGATGTGCAGCTTCTCGCTCTTGATGGCGTAGTCGCCTTCGACCTCGCGCCGCTTCGCCACCCGCTCGGCCGGCGTCAGCGAGGGGTCGCGATCGATCCGGTGGACTTCCTCCGAAATGTCCGGCACCAGGAAGAGGCCGGGATCGTTCGGGGACATGGCCGCCGCGCCCTGGTCGGTGAGATGGACCGAGTGGCCCTTCTCGTCGAGGACGAAGAGCAGCGCCTCCTCGAGATCGCGCATCCCCTGCTGGCGCATCGGCAGCTTGCGGTCGGCGATGTGATCGAGCTCGACCCGCTGCACGGCGGCCTTCACGCCCTGCTCATTCAGCAGCTTCAGCAGCTTCTTGTTCTTGGGCATGCCGAGGCGGGCGATATAGAGCTTCCGCGCCGCGTCCATGACCCGCTTCGGGTCGGCGAGGAGCGGCTCCGCCTCCGCGATGAGGGTGCTCACCACCCCGTTCTGGCGGCGCACCAGTTCGACCACCTGCCGGTTGAACTGGGCGTATTTCTCGTCGTTCTCGTTCCCGACCGGGCCGGAGATGATCAGCGGCGTCCGCGCCTCGTCGATGAGGATCGAGTCGACCTCGTCGATGATCGCGTACGCATGTTCCCGCTGCACCCGCTGGTCCAGCGAGAACACCATGTTGTCGCGCAGGTAGTCGAAGCCGAACTCGTTATTGGTGCCGTAGGTGATGTCCGCGTTGTATGCGGCCCGGCGCACCGGCGAGCTGGGCTCGGTATCGTCGAGGCAGCCCACGGTCAGGCCGAGGTAGCTGTAGACGTGGCCCATCCACTGCGAGTCGCGGCGGGCCAGGTAGTTGTTGACGGTGACCAGGTGCGCGCCCCGTCCCGCGAGCGCATTCAGGTAGAGCGGCAGCGTGGCAACGAGGGTCTTGCCTTCACCGGTCGCCATCTCCGCGATCCGCCCCTGGTGCAGCACGATCCCGCCGATGAGCTGCACGTCGTACGGCACCATGTCCCAGATCAGCTCTCGGCCGGTGACCATGACCGTGGTGCCGACCAGCCGGCGGCAGGCCTCGCGGACCGTGGCGAAGGCCTCGGGGAGAATCTCCTCGAGCGCGGCGGCAAGGGCCTTCTTGAGGCGCTGCTCCACGTCGTGGAAGCGCCCTTCGAGCTTGTCGCGCTCGACAGGGTCGGCGCAGTCGTGACGAAGCTGGCGGACCTCCTCCAGTTCGCGCTTGAGCGCGCCAGTGCGCTCCGCGATGATCTCGCGAAGGCGGGCAGTCTGGGCCTTGAGCTGGTCTTCGGAATAGTCCTTGAGCACCGCTTCGTGACGCTTGATGGCGTCCACGATCGGCTGGACCTTTTTCACTTCCCGCTGGAAACGGGTACCGAAGAGCTTGGTGAGCGGCTTCTGGAGGAAATCAAGCATCGGGCAAATATAACCGGTCCGTGGCGATACACTCTGCGACCGGGTCAGGCACCCAGTAACGGATCGGGCGCCCTTCGGCAACCCGCCGGCGGATTTCGGTCGCCGAGATGTCCACGGCGGGAACCGTGATCCCACGGACCGGCCAGGGCAGCGTGGGGAGCTTGGCGCCGGGGCGGGCAAACACCACCAGGGTGGCAAGCGCGGACAGGGCCTCGGCCTGATGCCACGTCGGCAGATCCCGGGCGGCATCGGCCCCGACGAGGAGCGCGAACTCCCGGCCGGGCTCCCTGGCACGAAGTGATCGCAGCGTGTCGACGGTGTAGGAGGGACCCGCGCGATCCAGCTCGGCGGTCTCGAGCTTGAACCGCGGCTCCCCGGCAATCGCGAGGGAGACCATCCGCGCCCGGATCGCCGCCGGCGCGGCGTGCCGCCCGATCTTGAACGGCTGCTCCCGCGCAGGGACAAATCGCAGCTCCTCCAGACCGAGCGCCTCGACGACGGCCTGGGCGGCGAGCAGATGCCCGTGATGAATGGGGTCGAAGGACCCGCCGAAGACACCGATCATGGGAGCCCTGAGCGCGCGGACGCGGGTAGCACGGCGCGCCCGGCCTAGGTCCCGGCGGACGGGGGAGCGGGCCCATCCTTGGGCGCGGGACACGAGGCATCCACGCCCGGGCTCGTCGGATGATACCGGCGGATGTAGCTGCAGGTCTCCAGCAGATCCTCGGCGTAGCCGACCTTGCGATAGGACTCGACCAGCCTGAGCAGTGCCGCCGGAGTGACGGCGGCGCGGGGATAGGTCGCGGCGATGTCCTTGAGGTACAGAATCGCGGAATCGTAGGCTTTCAGCTTGTAGTAGTACTCCGCCGCCTTGAACTCCTTGCGGGCAAAGAACTCCTCGAGTTCGGCGATCCGCAGCCGGCCTCGCGCCGTCGCGGGCGAATCGGGATAGCGATTGACCAGCTCCTGGTACGTTGCCAGCGCAGTCTGCCCGTAGGTGGGATCGAGTTCGGGGCGCCGCCAGAGATCGGCGTAGGCATCGCCCGCGCGGAGCAGCGCGTCCGGCGCGAGAGCGGCGTCGGGCGTGTCGTCGGACACCTTCCGGAACTCCCGCGCCGCCTGCAGCTGACTCTTCTGTCCCAGGTAGCACTCGGCGAGCCGGAAGCGCGCCTCGATCGCGAGGGTATCCCGATCCGGCACTTCGAGCGTCACCCGCTCGAGCAGCGTGGCCGCCTTGCGCCAGTGCCCACGGGCATACTCCGTCTTGGCGCGCGCCCACAGCGCCTCGACTTCATCACGGGAAATGCCGGTCGTCACCGGCGACGGGCCGGTCACGGGCTTCGCCCCGCGGTGGCCGCAGGCCGCGACCAGTAGAGCGAGCGCGGTGAGGGCCGCGCGAGAAGGCAAAAGCACTCGTTTCCATCCTCTCATCACTGGGAATCCGCCGTGGCGGCCCTCGCGCCAAGCTGCGCGAGCCGCGTCGAAGCCATCGTGGCAATCGAATCACTTGCCCCCGGCTTCATGGCGTCCTGAAACGCGATGGTCGCACCGAGCAGGTCGCCCTGGGCGATGCGCGCATCGCCAATGCCGATCAGGGCGCGGCGACCCGGCTCCGACAGGGAGTCGGTGGCGACGACCCGGCCAAACCACTGGAGCGCGATCTCCGGCTTCTGCATCAGCAGCGCCTCGAGTCCGAGCTGGACTCCGCAGGTGCCGAGCCCGGTCGACGCGCGCAGCCGAAGCATGCCCTCGCGGGAACGCCGCAGCACCGCCTGGAAGATGTCGGCGGCATCGGCGCACGCGGTGGTGCTCTGCAGCGCGGTTCCGAACTGCAGCAGCATCTGGTCGACCGCGGAGGCATCGCCCGCGGCGGCCAGCGCATTCGGGCCGATCCCCACCGTCTGGGCGGGATCCAGCCGGCCGCTCTTCACGAGGGCGATCGTATACCGCGGACTCACCCGCTCCGGCGCGAGCCGGCGGAGATCCTCCACCGATTCTTCCAGCGCCAGACCCACATCCGCCTGATCCGCCGCACGGGCCACCCGTTCCAGGCCGCGAGCCGCCTCGGTCACCCGGCTCGGGTCGGCGCTCGCCAGCCGCTGGTAGGCCTGGGCCGCCTCACGATATTCGCCAGCCTTCAGTGCGGCCGCTCCCAGTTTGGCCCAGAGCCGGGCATCCGCCTCGTTGCGACCCGCGGCGCGGTATTCATCGAGGGCGGCGGCGTACTCCCCCTGGCCGTAGGCGGTGTCACCGAGCCGTTCATGGTTGGCGGCGGAGCCGGTGCAGGCTGCGAGGAAGACGAGTGGCAGGGCCCAGCGTTTCACTCGCTGGTCCGCTCCAGCATCGCGAGGTAGGCTTCGACGCGAGCATTCTTGGGACGCGCGAGCAGGCAGTCCCGCCAGACCTGTTGCGCCCCGGCGGCGTCGCCCGAGAGATAGCGAGCCAGCCCGAGTGAGGCGAGTGCGTCGACGAAGTTGGGGCGATCGGCGACCACCCGTTCCAGCTCCTCACGGGCCGACAGCACGTCACCCGACTCGAGCAGTACCCGGGCGAGCTTGTAGCGGAGATCCGCGAAGTTCGGCCCCAGTTCCACCGCCCGGCGGTACTGCTCGATGGCCAGGGCCATCGCGCCGGACTCGGCATAGGCGGCGGCCAGCAGCGCATGATGGTTCGCGAGGTTGGCCGCCACGTGCGCGGGAAAGCCCGACTCCACGGCCACGTTGTGCGTCGCGGCGTGCCGGAACGCATCCTCCGCCTCCTCGGTACGCCCGAGATCATTCAGCAGAATGCCGCGGTGGATATGCGCCTCGATATAGCGCGGATTGAGCTCCAGCGCCTTGCCGAAGTGCTCCAGCGCGCGCTGCGGCTGGCCCAGCATCGCATAGCTGAGCCCAAGGAGATGGTGGCAGTCCGCGAAGTCCCGCCCGGACTCCACGATTTCCCGCAGCAGGTGCACCGCGCCGTAGTAGTCCTGCAGCGCGAAGCGCTCGCGGGCCTGATTGATCAGCGGCTCGTCACTGACGCGCATGAGTCTCCCGGAACCAGGCGACGAAACGGCGAATCCCCTCGGGGAACGGCGTGGTGGGGCGGTACCCCAGGATCCGGCCGGACTTGGTCAGATCGGCTGCGGTCAGCCGCACATCCCCGGGCTGGCGTCCCCCCCGCTCGATGCGGGCTTCTGTTCCCAACGCCGCGGAAATCTCGGCGATCATCCGCGAGAGCGCTATGGTCTCGTTGCCGCCGAGATTGAAGGCCTCGAGCCCGGCCGGCGCCCCCTGGGTCCAGTCGAGGGCTGACACGACGCCGTTCACGATGTCATCAATATAGGTGTAGTCACGGGCCTCGCTGCCATCCCCGAACATCGTGATCGGCTCGCCCGCGCTGATCCGGCGGGTGAAGCTGTGGATCGCGAGGTCGGGGCGCTGCCGGGGACCGTAGACGGTGAAGAACCGGAGCGAGGCCACCCGGAGCCCGTGATGCGGGGCGAGGGCCTCCAGCACCAGCTCCCCCGCCCGCTTGGTCGCCGCGTAGGGGGAGATCGGATGCACCGCCGCGGCGTCCTCGCGAAACGGAGGCGTGGTATCGTCGCCGTACACCGAGGAGGACGACCCGAACACGATGCGAGTCACGCCAGCCCGGCAGGCCGCATCGATCACCGACTGGGTTCCGGTGATGTTCGCGCGGACGTACCCCGCCGGATCCTGCAGCGATGGCCGCACCCCGGCCTTGGCGGCGAGATGCACGATGACCGTGTCGGGGGTGAGCAGCCGGGTCAGGCTGTCGGTCTCGAGGATGTCGGTTTCGCTGAAGCTGAAGGCCGCATGGGCGCGAGGGCCCCGCAGGTTGGATTCCTTGATCGGCCGCGCGTAGAACGGGTCGAAGTTGTCGATGCCCACGACGACGTCGCCCCGGGCCAGCAGCCTCTCCGAAAGATGCGACCCGATGAAGCCCGCAGCCCCGGTCAGGAGGACGCGTGTCATCGGCGGAGTACGCTCGCGAAGTAGGCGATTGTGTGTGAGAGGCCTTCTTCCAGCGAGACCCGCGGCTCCCAGCCCAAGAGGGTCCGCGCCCGGGTGATGTCGGGCTTGCGCACCTTGGGATCATCGGTCGGCAGCGGACGCTGCTCGATCTTCGACTTCGAGCCGGTCATCTTGAGCACCAGCTCGGCGAGCTGCCGCACCGTGAATTCGTTCGGGTTCCCGATATTCGTCGGATCAGTGAGATCGCTCATGAAGAGCCGGTAGATGCCGTCGACTTCGTCGGAGACATAGCAGAACGACCGGGTCTGCTGTCCCTCGCCGTAGACGGTGAGCGGCTCGCCCTTGAGCGCCTGAACGACGAAGTTCGAGACCACCCGCCCGTCCCGCGCGCGCATCCGCGGTCCATAGGTGTTGAAGATGCGGATGATCCGGGTGTCGATGTGGTGATACCGGTGATAGGCCATGGTGATGGCCTCGGCGAAGCGCTTGGCCTCATCGTAGACGCCGCGCGGGCCTACCGGGTTGACGTGCCCCCAGTAGCTCTCCGGCTGGGGATGCACCTGGGGATCGCCATACACCTCGGAGGTGGACGCAAGGAAGAACCGGGCGCCCTTGGCCTTGGCCAGCCCGAGGGCGTTGTGCGTGCCGAGGGAGCCGACCTTCAGGGTCTGGATCGGGAGCTCGAGGTAGTCGATGGGACTCGCCGGTGACGCGAAGTGCAGGACGCCATCCAGCGGACCCTCAACACTGATGTACTTGCTGACGTCGTGCAACACGAACCGGAACCGCGGGTTGCCTTCGAGATGGGCGATATTCTCGCGCGCGCCGGTGATCAGGTTGTCCATGCCGATCACTTCATGCCCTTCGGCCAGGAAGCGATCGGTCAGGTGGGAGCCAAGGAAGCCCGCCGCACCGGTGATCAGGACTTTCATGGCGCCTTCTTCCGGCCGATGCCGTGATAGGTGAAGCCCTGGGCGCGCATGCGCGCGGGATCGTACAGATTGCGGCCGTCCACCACCAGCGGCTGCCGGAGCAGCGTCTTCACGCGCTCGAAATCGGGATTGCGGTACACCAGCCACTCGGTGACGATCGCCAGCGCATCGGCCCCGTTGGCGGCGCTGTATGGGTCGGCTGTATAGACGATGCGGTCCCCGAACACGTCATGCGCCGTCTCGATCGCCTTGGGATCATGGGCCTGGACCCGGGCACCGGCGGCGAGCAGTCCCTCGATCAGGGGAATCGCCGGGCTCTCACGCATGTCGTCGGTCTCCGCCTTGAACGCGAGCCCCCACACGCCGATCGTGCGCCCGGCAAGCCCCTGCGGGAATGCAGCACGCAGCTTGTCGAGGAGCACCAGCTTCTGCTTCTCGTTGACGCTTTCGACCGCGTCGAGAATCTCGAAATTGAGCCCCACATCCCGCCCGGTCCGGATCAGCGCCTTCACGTCCTTGGGAAAACAGGAGCCGCCGTAGCCGGGGCCGGGGAAGAGGAACGCCTGCCCGATCCGCTTGTCCGTCCCAATGCCCTTGCGCACGTCGTTCACATCCGCGCCGACCCGCTCGCAGAACATGGCCACCTGATTCATAAACGAGATACGGGTGGCCAGCATCGCATTGGCGGCGTACTTGGTGACTTCGGCCGAGGGAATGTCCATGAAGAGCACCGGATTGCCGGTGCGGACGAATGGACCGTAGAGTTCCGCCATCCCCTCGCGCGCTTCGTCGGTGTCGACCCCGATGACGATGCGGTCCGGCTTCATGAAATCATCGATCGCCGCGCCTTCCTTCAGGAACTCCGGATTGGAGCAGACGCTAAAGGCCGCGGTGGTTTCCGAGGAAATCGCCGCCCGCACCTTCTCGGCGGTGCCGACCGGCACGGTCGACTTGGTGACCACGATCTTGTGGTTGTTCATGTGCTGCCCGATGGTCCGGGCGACGGCCAGCACGTGCTGCAGATCCGCCGAGCCGTCCTCGCCTGGTGGGGTGCCGACCGCGATGAATACCACCCGCGAACGCTCCACCGCGGCGCCGACATCGGTCGTGAAGCTGAGACGGCCCTCCGCCTGATTGCGGCGGACCATGTCCTCCAGCCCCGGCTCGTAAATCGGGATGTCGTTCGCCCGCAAACGCTCGATCTTGCGGGCATCGATGTCCACGCACACCACATCGTTGCCGGTTTCCGAGAAACAGGCACCGGTGACCAGACCGACGTAGCCACTGCCGACAACCGCGACTTTCATCCTCGCCTCGCTGCGCTTACTGGTAGAATGCGTTGACCGCGCCGACCACCGCGTCCTGCTGCGCGGCGGTCAGTTCGGGATAGATCGGAATCGAGAGCACCGCGGCCATCGCCGCCTCGGTTGCCGGCAGGCTGCCCCGGCCGTAGCCGAGATGCGCAAAACAGGGCTGCAGGTGCAGGGCCAGCGGATAGTAGACGGCGCAACCGATGCCTCGCGCCTTCAGATGGGCGACCAGCGCATCGCGTCGCTCGACCCGGATAGTGTACTGGTGGAAGATGTGCTCGTTCGCCGGATCGACCCCTGGCGGACAGACCGCCGGATGCCCCGCGAAGGCCTCCGTGTAGCGCGCCGCCTTCTCCCGTCGCGCCGCGCTCCACGAGGCCAGGTGCGGAAGCTTGGCGAGGAGCACCGCCGCCTGCAGCGTGTCGAGGCGGCTGTTGAACCCCACCTCTTCGTGGTGATACTGCTTGGCCCCGCCATGGGTACGGAGCCGGCGCAACCGATCGGCGAGCGCCTCGTCCCGGGTCACCATCATCCCGCCGTCGCCCCAGCCACCGAGATTCTTGCTGGGAAAGAAGGAGAACGCGCCGACCTGGCCGAGTGAGCCGGCTACCTGCCAGGCACCGTCGATCTGCCTCCGCGCGCCGATCGCCTGAGCGGCGTCCTCGATGATGGGAAGCCCGTGCCGCCGGGCGATCGCCAGGATCGCTTCCATCGGCGCCATCTGGCCGAACAGGTGGACTACGACGATGGCCCGGGTGCGAGGGGTGATCGCCGCTTCGACCGCCGCCGGCGAGAGGTTGAACGTGGCCGCGTCGATGTCCACGAACACCGGTGTGCCACCAGCGTTGTGGATCGTGCCTGCCGTTGCGAAGAACGTGAACGACGGGGTGATGACCTCGTCGCCCGGTCGCAGATCGAGTGCCCGGAGCGGCAACAGGAGCGCGTCGGTGCCGCTGGCGCACCCGATCCCGAATCGGGTCCCGGACAGCGCGGCGATCGCCTGCTCCAGCGCCCCGACCTCCTCGCCGAGGATGAAGTGCTGACGTTCCACCACGCGCATGAGCGCGGGAAGCACTTCCTCCTTGATCGCCTGGTATTGGGCGACCAGATCGAGCAGCGGAACGTTCAAGGCGTGCCTCGCGGGGGACGACGAATCAAGGCCATGCGACGGCCCTGACTCTGGCAAGATCGGGGCCGGAAAATCGCCCGAAACCTAGCGGCGGTCCTGAGGGGGGTCAATCAACCGAAGTGCGCCCTGCTCTTCACGATACGTCGCTCCGCAGCCACTGCAGGCCGCCGCCCTGTCGCGCAGGTGCAACCGCTCGCCGCACTGGCACATCCAGCCGACCCGGCGGGCCGGCACCCCAACCATCAGGGCATAGGCCGGCACATCGCTCGTGACCACGGCCCCGGCGCCGATGAAGGCATACTCCCCAAGCGTCACACCGCAGACGATGGTGGCGTTGGCGCCGATCGAGGTCCCGCGCCTGACCAAGGTGATGCGATACTCGTGCTTGCGGGAGACATGACTCCGGGGATTGCTGACGTTGGTGAAGACACAGCTGGGACCGCAGAACACGTCATCCTCGAGTGTGACACCCTCGTAGATGGAGACGTTGTTCTGGACCTTCACGTTGTTGCCAAGCCGGGTGCCCGGCATGACCACCACGTTCTGGCCCAGGTTGCACCGCTCGCCGATGACGGCGCCCGGCACGTTGCCTGGCGCGGCTGGGCCAACGGATGCGGCGCGCGCGCCTTCAGTGTCTGGCTTCGCGCCGACCGTGCCGGCCTCCGGCACACCCGCGGCGGCCACACCGCCGCGGTCCACACCGGTGCCGGCCACCGCGGCGCCAGACCAGAGTGCCGTTGCGACCACGACGCCCGTGCCAACCCTTGCTCCCGCACCCGCGGCGGCTGCCGCGGCCCCGGCGCCCGTCCTCGCACCGCCCGCAGCCCCGGCGCCGTGGTCGCCGCCGCCGGCGACCACTTCCGGAACCGGCGCGCTTCCGGCGCCCTCGGCCGCGGCGCCCGATCCTGCCGCGGCGGCCGCCCTGGCGCCGCCCGCGGCGGGCCCGCTGCGCGTGGTGCTCGAGTTCTCGGAGGACTGCTGGGTCGAGTTCGTGGTCGATGGCCGGCGGCGCACCAGCGAGCTGCGGACCAGCGGCGAAGTGGTGAACGTCGAGGCCGACAGCTCGGTGCTGCTGACGCTCGGCAACGTCCCCGGCGTGCGTGTCGAGGTCGATGGCCGTCCCTTCCCCCTGCCGGCCAACGCCACGCGGGTGGTGCGCGACCTGCGCATCGACCGTGAGGCGGTCTCGAGGCTGGCCGGGCCCGGGCCGGCCACCCCGTGAGCGAGGCCAACCCGCTCGTCGAACAGGTCCTGTCCGGCGGCAGTCCCGAGCTCGAGCTGCTCGCCGCGCAGGGCATCCTGCCGCTCGCCCCCGCGGAGCTGATCCCGCTCCAGGTGCACCTGTCCGCCTCGCCGGACGCCCACGTCGCCAGTTGCGCGCGCGAGACGCTCGCGGCCGTCGAGGTCCACCTGGCGGGCGCCTTCCTGGACGCCG
>Ga0209797_10000306_pt1 | contig 24224 bp, 27 predicted proteins | sample DOMMetBare3Fresh_2_FD_187472 | JGI IMG/M metagenome (GOLD analysis project Ga0209797, IMG submission 187472) | Wetland sediment microbial communities from St. Louis River estuary, USA, under dissolved organic matter induced mercury methylation -... | ecosystem: Environmental > Aquatic >... | reverse complement strand
TCGGCGGTGAAGTAGTTCGGCTCGCGGTGATCGACGCGCAGCACGCCCAGCACGTCCTCGCGGAACCGCAACGGCACCGCCATCCAGGCGCGCGTGGCGCGATACAAGGCCGAGGTGCGGGCGTCGTCGACCACCTTCGACCAGAGCCAGGACAGCAAGCCCTGGCGCGCGTTGTTGTCGATCAGCGGCTCGCCGTTGCCCTCGATCTGCAGGTACTGCTGCATGTAGGTGCGCGACAGGCGCAAGCCGCGCAGGTCTTCGTGCGCCTTGGTGTTGTCCTCCGTGCTGTGGTAGCCCAGCAGGACGACGTTGGCGCGATCGCGGTCCTTGTCGCGCGCCCAGACGCTGGCACTCGAGTAGTCCAGTGTCTGCTCCAGCGCATCGAGCGCTTCGTCGACCAGTTCGTACAGCCCCGACTTGCTTGCCAGGCCGATCGACAGGTCCTGCAAGGTGGACAACTCGTGCGTGCGCACGTCGAGCCGTTGGCCCAGCGCCACGTTGCTCGCCACCAGCGCACGCGCGCGCCGCCGGTGGGCATCGACGAGCCGGCGCAAGGCGTTGGTGGCGCGATGCAGTTCGGCACTCGACTCGTCGAGCGTGAAGTTGCGCTCGCCGATTTCTCGCTCCTGGCGCAAGGCCTTGCCTGCCAGGCCGATGTCGTTCAGGGCGAGGCTCGTGCGCAGTGCGAGCAAGGTGCAGGCCAGCGTCGCGACGACGCCACCGGCCAGCACCGCGGCGGGCGCGACCCACTCCCCACGGATCGGCCCCAGGCCCCAGGCCAGCAAGGCGAGCGCACCGGCCATGGCCGCACCGCCCCAGGCGCACTGGGTCGGCAAGGTGCGCGCATTGAACTGGCGCCGCAGCCAGGTCATTCCCGAGGAGCCCTCGCGCGTGGCAGGCGGGCTCATCAGTCGCCCTGGAGCGGCGCCTCGGGCTTGGGCCGGCTGAAAGTGGCCACCGCGCCCTCCAGCAGACGCCCCGCCACGTGCCTGCCGCCCACGCCGATGGCGATGGCCGCGCCGATGGCCAGTGCTCCGACGACCGAGCCGAAGGCGATGGCCACGATCTCGCTGGGCAGGCCGGCCTGTCGCAGCGCGAGGGCACCGACGAAGAACAGGATCGCCGCCTTCGCCAACCGTGCGACGGCGGCGGCGTTGGCCAGCGTGCTGGCGCGGATGACGTTCGCGGCCAGGGTGGCGAGCCACATGCCGGCGATCACGATCACGACGGCCGCCGCGATGCGCGCCAGCACGTCGCCCAGCGTCGCCACGGCGGCGGTGAGAATGGCAAAGCCCAGCACCTCGCTGGCCTGGGTGATCGCCACCAGAAGGATCGTCAGCATCACGAGCGTGCCGGCCAGCTCCGACGGGCTGCGTCCGCCGACACGCAGCGGGCCCTGCAGACCGAGCTTTGCCGGCAGGTTGTCGAATCCGAGGCCGGTGAGCATGGCCGTGACGATGCTGGCCAGCGCGCGCCCGACCAGCGCAGCGATCGCAACGATGATCAGCGCCGCCACGAGCCTGGGGATCAACGCCATCACCGTGTCGAGCAGGCGGCTGACCGGCGCGGTGACCGAATCCAATGCCAGCGGCTGCAGCGACGCCGCCACGACCGGCAGCATCATCAGCGCGAAGGCCACCAGCGAGACCATGCCGGCCAGGCCGTCCTTGCCGAGCGCGGAGGTCAGCCCCAGGCGCGCCGCGAGTCGCTCGGACCCGGCCACCGTCAGCACGCCGGAGAGGACCTGGCGCACGATGCGCGCGGCCAGGAAACCAACGCCGAAGACCACCGCCGCGCCGAACAGGTTCGGCAGGAAGCCCAGCAATCGCGTCACCATCGCCTGCACCGGTGCCAGCAGGCCCTCCATCTGCAGTGCGCCCACCAGGGCCGGCAGGGCCAGCAGCCACACCAGCCAATAAGCGATTCCACCCAGCTGCTCGGTGACGCCCGGGCTCTTGATGCGCGCATCGAGCTGCCTGGCGGTGCCGAAGCGGCGCACCACCGAGCGCAACACACGCGCCACGACCCAGGTCGCGACGATCAGCACCAGCGCGCCGACGATGCGCGGCGCGTACGGGGCGAAGCCGCTCCACAGGGACTGGAAGGCGCTGTTCATCTGATCCATCGTTCACTCCTCGCGGTCTTGCCGGCTTGTCGGTCTTGGCGGGTACCGGTCCTCGGGACACCCGAAGCGCCCAGCATAGCGAGCCCCCTCCGAGGCTGCGTGTCGCGAGTGCCGGTCAGCAAAGCCTGTGCCTCGCGCCCGCCCGTGGAGCCGCCGGCCCGGCCGCCCTCGAATAGAGGCCGCCGTCGCGCGAGTTCCCCGCTCGCCGATAGCCTCCCGGGGCGCTGGTCACGACCTGCAGACTCATCTGCAGGCCCGAACGCAAGCGCCTCGTCGTGCCCGGCGCCATCGGCCGCGGAATGACCCGACGGGTGGGCTGTCCGGCGGCCATGCGGTGCGCGCCTGGATCGTTCGCGGCACCGTTGAGCTCCCGCGCGCCGCACGGTTGTGCGAACCGCTTCGGTCGCGCGGACCAGGCGATGCAGGCCACGGTCACGACGCCCAGCGCGGCGGCCAACGAGGCGATGATCGTGATCATCGGGCGCAGTCTCCTGCGGGGCTTGCAGCGGAAGCGCGGGGCATGCCACCAGGGTAGCGAGCGGCCGGCCGTCGCGCGCCCGTGCGCGGCACGGGCCGGTCCCCTCCCCGGGTATGGGCCGCGCCCATGCCGCCGGCCGGCGCGATCGCCGCCGCCGGTGACTAAGCTCCTGCTCATCGTCGAGTGCCCTTGGCAAGCGGCGCAGGAAGGGCCGAAACGCCTGAGGCCGAGCGCGCCGCGCCCGCCGACCCGAACGACCGGACCCATCGATCCCAACCAACCCGCTGAGGAGCAACCCCAATGAGCATGTCATCCGAGTTCAAGGAATTCGCCATGAAGGGCAACGTCGTCGACCTGGCCGTCGGCGTCATCATCGGCGCGGCCTTCGGCAAGATCGTCGACTCGATCGTCAAGGACCTGATCATGCCGGTCGTCGGGAGGATCTTCGGCGGCCTGGACTTCTCGAACTACTTCATCCTGCTGTCGAGCCCGCCCGCCGACTACAAGGGCGCGATGACCTATGCCGACCTGACCAAGGCGGGCCTGCCGGTGTTCGCGTATGGCAACTTCCTCACCATCGTCGTCAACTTCCTGATCCTGGCACTCATCATCTTCATGATGGTCAAGCAGGTGAACCGCCTGAAGGCCGCCGAGCCGCCGCCGGCGGCACCCGCCACCCCGGAGGATGTGCTGCTGCTTCGCCAGATCCGCGACGCGGTGTCGAAGTGAGATGTTCGAGACGTACGCCGTCGTACCCACCCCAACCCCTGATCAATGGAGGACTCACATGGCAGGCTACTTTCAATTGAATTCAAGCGCTACCGGCAAGTTCAGCTTCAGCCTGAAGGCCGGCAACCACGAGATCATCCTGACCAGCCAGACCTATGCCAGCAAGGCCGACGCCCTCGCCGGCATCGAGTCGGTGCGCAAGAACGCCCCGCTGGCGGAACGGTTCGAGCGCAAGACCGCCAAGGACAATTCGTCGTACTTCGTGCTCCTTGCCTCGAACGGCCAGACCCTGGGCAGGAGCGAGATGTACACGAGCACGTCGGCGATGGAAAACGGCATCAAGTCGGTGATGACCAATGGCGTGTCGACATTCGTCAAGGGCCTGGAGTGAGGCGATGAACACAGGCACGATGAACCGGCTCGCCCGCCGCACCCTGGGTGCGGCGTCGATGGCGCTGGTCCTGATCTGCAGCCCCGCGACCCGCGCGGCCGACGCGGTCACGCCAGGCGCTGCGCCCGCGGCGGCTGCCCCCGCAGCGTCGTCCACTGGCGCCGCCGAGACGGGACTCGCCGCGGTGTACTCCGACCGGCTGCATGGCAGACCGACGGCCAGCGGTGAGCGCTACGACCGCGGCCGCCTGACCGCCGCGCACAAGACGCTGCCCTTCGGCACCCAGGTCAGGGTGACGAACAGCAAGAACCAGAAGAGCATCACCGTGCGCATCAACGATCGTGGCCCGATGCAGGCAGGGCGCATTCTCGATCTGTCTCCGACCGCCGCCCGAGCGATCGGCATCGGCCCGCGCGGCATGGCCGAAGTCACGGCAGAAGTGGTCGGCGAGGCGCCGAAGGTGGCCCGCAAGTAGCCCGCGGGGCGGCACAGGCCCGCGGGCCGCAGCACGACCCGGCCGCCGCCCGCGCGCGTCTTAACGCGGCAGTCTTCGAACGACCGAGGGCCGGCGCTGCGTCGGAAGCGACCGCGTGATCATCAGGCGCCCCTGCAGATAGATCGCATTCAACAGGCGCTGTGCCCGCGACTGAGCGAGCAACGTGGGCGGGGCGAGTTCGTCCAGGGTCGCCGGTTCACCGCGAAGGCGACGCAGCATCGGCGCGATCCATGTGTCCATCGGCAGGGCGCGCAGCGGCACGCCGGGGCCGAGGCGGTAGCGCACCGGGCCGGCGATCTCGGGCAGCAGTGCGCCACGCGCGCCGTGAAGCGCCAGCTGCCACAGCAGCGTCGGCAGGAGGCCAGCATGAGGCGCCGGCAGGTCCTCCGGTTGACGCGACTCGGCGGCGAGAACCGGGCCGACATGAATCAGGCGAAGGCGCGCTGTCTCGCCGGCACCGAGGGCGCACACGTCGACGCCGCAATGGAACTGCTGCTCGCGCGGAAACACCGACAGCGTGACGATGCGGTCCCCATGCTGCAGGTGCAAGATCAGCGGCTTCGCATGCCGAACACTCGCGGCAAGCACGGGCAGAAGGTCGGTGCCGCACTCCTCGTCCGCAAAGCGCTGCAGGTCGGAATGCAGCGACGGGCTGAGGGTCGACGGAGCCAGCGTCGAACTTGGCCGCGGAGGCGGCCCCGTGTCGCTCACGAACGTGCTCACCACGTCCGTCAGCAACAGCGGCATCGGCATGTCCAAGGGAAGCGTCTTCGAGAAATGCATGGCGGGCCCTTCGGTGTGCGGCTGCGCTTCGGCTTTGGTCCGCGCTGAGCGCTGGGCATCGCGCGCTCGCGGAGCGCCTAAAGTAACCGGGCCCCGCTGCCGCCGCGCGCCGGACCTGCATCAAGACGCTACAGCCGCGCCGCCGGCCCCAGAGCCCACGACCCGCGACACCGCAGACTCGTTGTTGCAGTTCAATGGGCAAAGAGCATGCCCACGGCGGTACCTCGTTGTCCGGCCTGGGTGGTCTTGCCGCGCAATGCCGGTCATGAAGAGCCGGATCGGCCAGGCGCCGACATTGACCGATGGCCGCCGTGTGGCCTCGGACTCAACCGATCGCGCCGCAAGCGCACCGCCCGGCCGCTCACAATATTTGCTGCGCCCATTCGTCTACCTTGGATGGACGCCCTCGTCGGCTCGCCCCAGCCAGCCCGCTTCACCATGCCCGCCAACGTCCCGCGCTTCACCGAAATCGTTGCGCGTGAGCGTTCCCGGCTGGGCAACTTCATCCGCGGCCAAGTGCGCGATGCGGCTGAAGCCGAAGACATCCTGCAAGACGTGTTGCTTGAGTTCTACGCCGCCACCGATGCCATTGAGCAAGCCGGCGCGTGGCTGTTTCGAGTGGCCAAGAACCGCATCATCGATCGCGCACGCAAGAAGAAGGAAGAGCCGCTGCCGGCCGCCGATGAAGACGGCCTCAGCTGGCTCGAAGAGCACCTGCCCGACCCCGCCGCGGGCCCTGATGCCGCCTATGCCCGCTCGATGTTGCTCGGCTCCATACAAGCTGCGCTGCAGACGCTGCCGCCCGAGCAGCGCGACGTGTTCGTGGCGCACGAGATCGAAGGCATCCCGTTTGCCGACCTGTCCGCGCGATGGCGCGTGCCGCAGAACACCTTGCTCGCGCGTAAGCGCTACGCCGTGCTCGCCCTGCGCGCGCAGCTGCAAGCCGAATACGGCGACCTCATTGTCTAGCGCGCACGCGCCCCAGCCCTTTGTTGGAGAAAACCATGCGCATTCTTCCGCTCGCCCTCATCGCCATAGGCGTGTTTGGGATGCTCAAGCACTTTGGCCTCATCGACCCTGCGTTCGTGCAGTTGTTCTGGCCCTTGCTCCTCATTGGCATTGGAGTGGCCATGCTTGTGCGCGGCCCGCGCTGGCGCGCGGACATCCGTGAACGCATGCAAGACCGCTGGGAGCGCCGCGTGCGCCGCCACTTCGGGCCCGGCTGGGCCAATCTGAGCGAAGAAGAGCGCGAGCGCTTTCGCGCGGGCATGCGGCAGTGGCACTTTCATGATAACGGTGGTGGCAATTCGCCGGCACCAACACCTGCAAGCGACGGCTCGTCGCCAAAGTCCCCCGCTCAACCGCCCGCACCCGGTGAGCAGCGCTGACGCTCGTTCGCCTCAACCCATTGACATCAACCCACTCAGTTCAACCCCGGAGCACATCGTGAGAATCTTCCCCATCGCACTGATCGTCGTTGGTTCGCTCGGCGTAGCCAATCACCTTGGCCTCATCCCCGTCGGCATGTTCCACCTCATCGGCCCGCTGTTGCTGATCGCACTCGGCGTGGCCCTTCTCTTGCGCCGCCCGCACGTTTGCCGCGGTGATTGGCGCGTCCGACATGGCGGTGGCGGCACAGATGCACCGCAGGCGCCGTCCGCCGGACCGATTTGACGCGTTGCCGCTCGCCGTTCGTGGCTCGCCGCTCGCAATGACCCAAGCCCGTCGTTCGCCTTCGGCCCTTCGTCAGCCAGACGCTCGGTCTGACTTTCGAAGCACCCGTTCGACGGGCCAAGGTCAGCCATCGGCGAAGCCCGCGAGATGGTGCTGCCGGCCAGGAACAGACACACCAAAGGCCTCTCTGTGGCCGTCACGCGCCGCGGCCGTGTATGCGATCGTTCAGGCGCCGTTGGCGCCACGCCCCCGCGGCGCCAGAGCACGACCAACGTTCCCTTGCGAACTGCGCACCATGATCGACCCAACGCGGGCATGACCTCGAACCCACGACTGCCTGGTTCGTGGATGACCTGCCCGCCACGGGCCAGCCAGCGCAAAGCGAGCGGCGCCGTGACCGGTTCGTGAGGATTGCGCCTCAACTTGCGGGCAAGATACTCTTTGTCATGCCTACAACCCCAACCCGCCTGCTCGTGATCGAAGACGAGCAGGACATCGCTGCCCTGCTCGAGCTTCACCTCTCGGATCTGCCGGCCGAGGTGACGGTGGCACGCGACGGCCCGCGCGGCCTGGCGCTGGCGCAGGAAGGTCACTTCGACGCCATCGTGCTCGACCTGCGCCTGCCCGGCCTGTCCGGGCTCGATGTCTGCCGCGCCTTGCGCGCGCAGCAGCAGCATGTGCCGATCCTGATGCTGACCGCACGTTCGGCCGAGCTCGACCGCGTGCTCGGCCTCGAGCTCGGTGCCGACGACTACGTCACCAAGCCGTTCTCGCTGCTCGAACTGCAGGCGCGCGTGCGCGCGCTGCTGCGCCGTGCGGCACAGGGCAGTGCCGCGCCACGAGAAGAGCCGCCGCAACTGACCTGCGCCGAACTGCGCATCGATCGCACGCAGCGCCGGGCCTGGCTCGCCGAGCAGGAGCTGGTGCTGACGCCGCGCGAGTTCGACTTGCTGTGGCACTTCATGCTCTACCCCGGCCGCGCCTTCACCCGTGCCGAGCTTCTCGAACAGGTCTGGGGCTACGGCCACGACGGCTACGACCACACCGTCAACAGCCACATCAACCGGCTGCGCGCCAAGCTCGGCGACGACCGCACCGACGCGCGCTTCATCCACACCGTCTGGGGCGTCGGCTACCGCTTCGAAGCCAGCGGTGTCACCGCTTGAAGCAGCGTATCGCCTGGCAGCGCCGGCTGCACGTGCGGCTCACGGCTGCGGTGCTGCTGCTGCTGGTGCTGCTGGCCACGGCGCTGCTCGCCGCAGCGCGGCGCCAGGCCGCGCAGGACGCGCTCGAAGCGACGCAACGTCTGCAACTCGGACTGGCCGCCACCATTGCCCGGCAACAACCGCGCCCGCTGATCGGCGCCGACGGCCGACCGGACCGCGCGCTGCTCGCCGACCTGGCGATGCACGCAATGGCGCTCAACCCCGCGCTCGAGGTCTATCTGCTCGACACCGAGGGCCGCGTCATCGGGCACGCGCTCGACACCAAGGAAGCTCTGGCCGAACGCGTCGACCTCGCCGTGGTACGCCCGCTGGCTGCACGCGATCACGAGCCGCCACCCTTGCCGCTACTCGGCGACGATCCGCGCCGCCCCGGCGCACGCAACGTCGTGTCGGTCGAGGGCCTGAACCACGACGGCCGCATGACCGGCTACCTGTACGTCGTGCTGCAGGGCCAGACGCAGCAGGCGGTCGCCGCGGCGGTGGCGCAATCCAGCGCCTGGCGCAACCTGACCCTGATCGCGCTGGCGGCCACCGCCGGCGCTGGGCTGCTGCTCGTGCTCGTGATGCGCACGCTGACCCGGCCGCTGCGTCGGCTCACCGACGAGGTGCGCGCCTTCCACGCCGAGACCGGCGACGTCCTACGCGGCGCGGCCGATGGCGGCGACGAAGTCGATGCGCTGCGCAACGCCACGCGTGCCATGCAGCAGCGCATCGCCCAGCAAGTACGGCATCTGCAGGACAACGACCAGCTGCGACGTGAACTCGTCAGCAACATCTCGCACGACCTGCACACGCCGCTGGCCAACGTGCAGGGTTACGTGGAGACGCTGCTGCTGGCTGGCGACCAGCTCGACGCCGCGGCGCGCGAGCAGCACCTGCGCACGGCCATGCGCCACTTGAAGCGCCTGCACCGGCGCATCGCCGACCTGTTCGAGCTGTCCAAGCTCGATGCGGGCCAGGTGGCGCCGCGGCTGGAGCCGTTCCGCCTGGGCGAGCTGCTGCAGGACGTGGTGCAGGATGGCCAGCTCGCGGCGCGCGAGCGCGGCGTGCGGCTCGAACTTGCCGACAGCGCCGATGCGCAAGCGCGCGTGCTCGCCGACATCGGCCTGATCGAGCGCGTGCTGCAGAACCTGGTCGACAACGCGCTGCGCCACACGCCGCGCGGCGGCGCGGTAACGCTGGCGATCGAGCGTGACGGGCCCGACGCGCTGCGCGTGGCCGTCATCGACACCGGCAGCGGCATCGCGCGCGAGCACCTGCCGCACATCTTCGAGCGCTACTGGCGCACCGACGATTCGCCGGTGCAGCCCGGCCACGGCGCCAGCGCCGGCCTCGGCCTGGCGATCGTCAAGCGCATCCTCGACTTGCATGGCAGCGCCGTCAGCGTGCGCAGCGACCCGGCGCTGGGCACCCGCTTCGAGTTCAGCCTGCCGCAGGCGGCATAGCGCGCGGTCACGCCGCCAGTAGTCCCTTGCGCACGCGGTGCACGCGCACCCAGAGGTTGCCTGCGGTAATGTCGAGTGCGTCGCAGACCTCGGCCGTGCTGTGGCCAAGCACGACGCGCAGCTCAAAGGCGCAGCTCAGCGGCGCCGGCAGCGCCTCCAGGCGCGCCAGCACCTGCGCCAAGGTCTGGCGCTGTTCGGCCACATGGCAAGGATCCGCAACGACGGGCAGCGCCGGCCCGTCCGGCCACGGCTCGTCGCCATCGAGCATCGCGTCGAGGCTGCGCTCGCCGGCCTGGCGGCGGACCGCATCGACGATCTTGTGCTTGAGGATCGCGGTCAACCAGGTGCGCAGGCTCGAGCGCTCGCCGAAGCGGGCTTGGCCGGCAATCACCGAGGTCAGCACGTCGTGCACCATGTCCTCGGCCAGCGCGGCATCGCGCAACTGGCGTCGTGCGAACCGCACCAGGTAGGCGCGGTGGCTGCACAGGGCCGCGAGCGCGGCAGTCGGTGTCGTCATGGCGCGAGGTTGGCATGAGGCGCGCGCCTGAGTCTTCACGCAATTCTCACGGGACAAATCGTTGACCTGTGCGTGATGACTCGTGCCGATGGCGCGCTCGACACTGCCCGCGCCCCTCTAACCCTTGAAGGAGTCCGCATGACCATCCGCCGCCGCTTCAACTTCCAGGCCCTGGGCCTGGCCCTTGCGCTCACCGGCGCAGCGCCCGCGATCCACGCTCACTTCGACGATGACGACGACGCCGGTTTTCGCTCCGGCAAGGTCTTCACCAGCACCAACGCCGCGGCCGGCAATGAATTGCTGGTCTACGACACGGACCGCAGCGGCACGCTGCGCCTGGCCACGCGTGTGGCCACCCAAGGCATCGGCACCGGCGGCGGCCTGGGCAACCAGGGCGCGGTGACGCTGTCGGACGACGGCCGGTACCTGTTCGTCGTCAATGCCGGCAGCAACACGGTGGCAACCTTTCGCGTGCGCCGCGGCGGTCTGCAACTGACCTCGGTGGTCGATGCCGGCGGCCTGCGCCCGGTCAGCGTCGCCGAGCACGACGGACTGGTGGTGGTGCTCAACGCCGACGGCGCCGGCAACATCGCCGCATTTCGCAACCGCCACGGTGTGCTCGAGCCGGCGGCCGGCGGCACGCAACCGCTGTCGGCCAGCGGCGGCACCGCGCCGGCGCAAGTCGCTTTCGGCGAGGATGGTCGCGTGCTGATCGTCACCGAGAAGGCGACCAACAAGCTCACCACCTACCGCGTGCGCCAAGACGGCGCGATCGGTGCGCCGCTGGTCACCGCGTCGGCGGGCATGACGCCGTTCGGCTTCGCGGTCGATCGCCGCGGCACGCTGCTGGTGTCGGAAGCCTTCGGTGGTGCCGCCGGCGCGAGCGCGTTGTCGTCGTACACCTTCGCGCACCACGGCTCGGTGCAGCCACAGCTGGTCAGCGCATCGGTCGGCTCGGGGCAGTCGGCCGCATGCTGGGTGGTCGTCACGCCCAACGGCCGCTGGGCCTACACCACCAACACCGCCAGCGGCAACATCAGCGCCTACGCGGTGGGCCGCAACGGCAGCGCCGCGCTGGCGCAAGCGGTGGCCGCCAACACTGACGCCGGGCCGATCGACGCGGCGATCGCGCCGCGCGGCAATGCTCTGTTCGTGCTCAATGCGGGTGGGCGCAGCATCCAGTCGTTCGCCATCGGCGGCGACGGGCAATTGCAGGCGCAGGGCCGCATCGGCGGCCTGCCGGCCGGTGCCAACGGCCTGGCCGCCAACTGATGTGCAGCGCCGGGGTCGACGGGCGCAAGCTCATTCGCCCCGGTGCACCGGCCCTTTCCGGAGAATCATGATGACGATAGACGAACTCTGCCTGCTGGGCCCCGCGCTGCCGTGCGTCGGCGGTGTCCTCGCTGCTGATCGGCCTGGCTGGGGCAGCGTCGCGGTGCCGCGTCGCGCCCGGTGGTGGAGAACCTGCGCAAGCCACGGTCGGGTCGGGCAGAAGTCGTAGCGGCGAAGCGGGCGGCTTCGAGAATCGCGCGGCATTGCGATCTGCAATGGGGGACGGTCCGCGTTGTCTCGTGTTCATGGTCGCTCTAGGGTCGATTGCGTACGCTCGACACGGCACGAGGCACGCATCCGACAGCCGCAGCGCGGCCATCGCATCGAGCGGCTCAGCCATCGCCGATCAACGCGCGCAGCGTCTCGAGGGTGTCGGCCTCGTGCAGCGGCTTGTCGTCGCGAATGCGCAGCATGCGCGGGAAACGCACTGCGATGCCGCTCTTGTGGCGTGAACTGGTCTGCAGGCCCTCGAAGCCGAGCTCGAACACCAGCGTGGGCCTGACGCTGCGCACCGGCCCGAACTTCTCCAGCGTCGTGGCACGGATGGCCCGATCGACGCGGGCGAACTCCTCGTCGGTCAGGCCCGAGTACGCCTTGGCGAAGGGCACCAGCTGCAGCGCGTCGGGATCGTCGGGCACCGCCTCGCGCCGCGCCATGGCCTCGATCACCGCCTGCGCTTCGGCGGCACTGCCCGGCGTGCGGTTCCACACCGCAAAGGTGTAGTCGGTGTAGACGCTGGCGCGGCGGCCGTGGCCGGCCTGGGCATAGACGAGCACGCCGTCGGCCGTCATCGGCTCGATCTTCCACTTCCACCACGTGCCTTCGGCCTTGGTGCGACCGCTGCCGTAGGCCGCGGCACGGTGCTTGAGCATGAAGCCCTCCATGCCGTACTCGCGCGCACGCGCGCGCAGCTGCGCATAGGCGGGCCAGTCGGCGGCGCGCACCAGCGGCGACAGCATCACCGACGCTGCGCACAGCCGTGTCTCGAGCCGTGCGCGACGCTCGGCCTGCGGATGGGCGCGCAGGTCGATGCCCTCGTCTTCGAGCAGGTCGTACGCGACGAAGCGCACCGGCACCTCGGCCAGCAGCTTCTTGCCGAGCACTTTGCGGTTGAGCCGCTTCTGCAGCGCCGCGAAAGGCGCGGGCCGCGCGGCGCCCTCGGGCCACACCAGCAATTCGCCGTCGAGCACGGTGCCGTCGGGCAGCGCGGCCACGGGCACGATCGCGTCGGGAAATGCTTCGCTGACGAGTTCCTCGCCGCGCGACCACAGCCACACACGGCCAGCGCGCTTGACCGCCTGGGCGCGGATGCCGTCGTACTTCCACTCGACGAGCCAGTCCGTGCTCGGCCCGAGGCGCGATGCGAATTGCGCCTGCGGCACGTCGATCGCATGCGCCAGGAAGAAGGGATACGGCTGCCCGGCTTCGGCGGCGCGCTGCGTGGCCGGCGCCACGAGAGCGCGGTAGCGTTCGGGCGTGGGGGGCGTGCGCGCGTCGGTGTAGCCCATCATGCGCTGCGCCACGAGCCTGGCATCGAGCCCCGCGCATTGTGCGAGCGCGCGCTGCACGAGCAGCTTGCTCACGCCGACGCGAAACCCGCCCCCGATGAGCTTGACGAGCAGGAAGCGCCCGGGCGCATCGAGCACGGCCCACATCGCGCGCAGCGCGTCGGCTTGAATGTCGGGCAGCTGTCCGCGCAACGGCAGCACGCGTTGCTCGACCCAATCGGCCAGCCTCGCGCCGTCACCACCCTCGCCCGCCGGCAGCACGTGGGCGATGGTCTCGGCCAGGTCGCCCACGGCCTGGTAGCACGCCTCGAACAGCCAGTCGTCGATCGCCGCCACGGCGCAGGCCGTGCGCCGTAACACCCCCGTGGGCACCGCCTGGCGCGGCCTGCCCCCTGCGAGGAAGTACGCGGCCCACGCTGCATCGGCCGCAGGCGCGGTTTCGAAGTAGCGCTGCATCGCCGCGACCTTGTGCGCGGTCGACGTGCTCGCGTCGAGCGCGGCGTACAGCGCAGAGAAGGCCTTCACCGTGCGGCCTGCACCACGTCGTCGCCCGTTGCTGCGGCCGCGACCTCGCGCGCCGCCTCGGCCGCGTCGTCGCCATAGGCGGTGGCGAAGCTGCCCGCGCGCAGGCCCCGCTCGGCGAGCCAGCGCACCATCACGGCTTCGTAGCCGTGCGTGACGATCACGCGCTCGGCGCCGGTGGCGGCAATGGCGCGCTGCAGGCCCGGCCAGTCGGCATGGTCGCTCAGCACGAAGCCGCGGTCCACGCCCTGGCGGCGGCGCGCGCCGCGCAACTGCATCCAGCCGCTGGCGAACGCGTCGCTCGCTTCGCCCAGCCGCCTCGCCCAGGCGCTGCCCTGCACCGCGGGCGGCGCCAGCGCGATCGCGCGCGCCAGCGCAGCGCGCGGCACCTCGTCGAGCCGTTGCGTGGGCGGCAGCACCACGCCGGCCGCGCGGTACGCCGCATTGAGCGGCTCGACGGCGCCATGCGCGACGATGGGGCCGATCGACGGATCCAGACCGGCCAGCAGGCGCTGCGCCTTGCCGAAGCTGTAGCCCAGCAGCAGGCTCGCGCGGCCCGCCTCGGCGTTGGAGCGCCACCACGCGTTGATCTCGTCCTGCACGGCGCGCTGTGCGCGCCAGCGGTAGATCGGCAGTCCGAAGGTCGACTCGGTGATGAAGCAGTGGCAACGCACCGGTTCGAACGGCGCGCAGGTCGTGTTGATGTCGCCGTCGACGCCGCTCACGAAGTAGTCGCCCGAGACCACCCATACGCGCCCGCGGTGCTCGACGCGCACCTGTGCCGACCCGAGCACGTGGCCTGCGGGGTGCAGGCTCACCCGCACGCCGTCGATCTCGACCGCCTGGCCATACGCCAGGCCCTGCAGCGTGATGCCGCCGCCCAGCCGTACGCGCAGCACGCCTTCGCTGACCGCGGTGGCAAGGTAGGCCCCGTGGCCAGTGCGTGCATGGTCGGCATGCGCGTGGGTGATCACCGCGCGCGCCACCGGGCGCCATGGGTCGATGTGGAAATCCCCCGCCGGGCAGTACAGGCCGTCGGGCCCGAGCACGATCAGGTCGTCAGCGTCGGGGCCGGCTGCGGTGCGGGCAGAATCGGCGTCAGCCATCGGGCCGCGAGTGTCGCGCATGATGGCTGCCCCGCCCTGCACCACGGAGATTGCCCGATGCCCGAGATGACCACCACCGCCAGCGGCCTGCAGTACGAAGACACGATGGTCGGCAGCGGCGCTGCCGCCCGGAGCGGCGCCATGGTCACCGTGCACTACACCGGCTGGCTGCACGACCCGGCCGCTCCCGACGCGCGCGGCCGCAAGTTCGATTCGAGCAAGGACCGCCGTGACCCCTTCCGCTTCGAACTCGACGGCGGCATGGTGATTGCCGGTTGGGACGAAGGCGTGCAGGGCATGCAGGTCGGCGGCACGCGCGTGCTCGTGATCCCGCCGGCGCTGGGCTATGGCGCGCGCGGCGCGGGCGGCGTGATCCCGCCGAACGCGACGCTCGTGTTCGAGGTCGAGTTGCTGGCGGTGTGAGGCCATCGCGGATCAGAACGGAGTAAATTGCGCCCTCGACCCCTTCAAGGAGCCTCCCCGTGAAGTCGACACACCACCTCGCAGCGATCCTGGCCTTGGCACTCTCGGCGGCCACTCCGGTTGCCGTTGCCCAGGAAAAGACCACCAAGGAGGGCAGCGCGGGCAAAGCCGCGGCCGCTGCGACCACGAAGACCGCCAAACCGGCCGCGGCTACGGCTCCGTCTGCCACGGCCGCACAGAAGGCCACGGCCGCTCCCGCGCTCAGCAAGCCTGCAGCCACCGAACGCGCGCCCGGCCATGGCAAGGATGGAAACAAGTCAGGCTGCCACGACAGCGCCAGCGACGCCTGAGCGCTCGGCAAACGCGCTGCCGCGCGGGGCTGGCGCCTGCGCGGTGGGCTCGATTTGGACGTATCGCTGTCACGTGAGTGCGCAGCTTCGCTCACATGGCCGCTCGCAGTGTCGCGCTCCTGTTCCCTCGCGCTGACGCCCGACTGACCCGGTGATCGCCGACATCCCCGTCCAGCTGGCCCGCCGCGGCGACGCCACCGCGATCGCGGCACTGTCGCGCGACGCGATCGAACACGGATTGCCGTGGCGCTGGACGCCGGTGCGGGTGATGCGCGCGATCGCGCACCCCGATTCCAACGTGGCCGTGGTACGCGAACGATCTGCCCTCGCGGCGTTCGGCATCATGATGTACGCCGGCGAGACGGCACACCTGCAACTGCTGGCGGTGCACGCGTCGCGGCGACGGTCCGGCGTGGGCAGTGCGCTGCTGGTCTGGCTCGAGGACGTGGCACGCGCGGCGGGCATCGCGCGCATCGGGCTCGAGGCGCGAATCGACAACACGGCCGGGCGCTGCTTCTATTGCGAGCACGGCTATCACGAGCGCCACATCGTGCCGGCGATGTACAGCGGGCGCCTGGACGGCGTGCGCATGGAGAAGTGGCTGCGGCCCGCACCGCCCTGATCGACCCGAGTGCGCACCGCCGCGCAGGATGCCCGATGGCCACCCGACGATCCGCCCTGACCCGCAGCCTGCTGAGCGACGCCCCGAAAGGCCTGCCCGCGGGCCGCAAGCTGCGCGTGCGGCGCGTGATGATCTTCGACGGCGAGACCTTCCCCGTGCCGCAGTGCATCCAGCGCATCGACTCGACGTCCACGCACGGCTGACGGGTGCGCAACCAGGGCGCCAGGCTGTTCTCGAACCACACGCGCGACGGCCGCGGCGCGAAGGCAGCGCTCGCGAAGGCGACGAAGGAGTTGTTCGCGCGCATCGCGGCGCACCCGGCGCCGGAGCCGCCGCCGCGCGCGAGCTGAAGGCCCGACTCAGGCGCTGAGCGTGCGCCGCAGGTTGACGAGCATCTCGCCGACCATCGCGTCGAGGTCGTGGCGCGGCTGCCATCCCCAGTCCCGTTGCGCGGCGCTGTCGTCGATCGAGCGCGGCCAGCTCGCGGCGATGGCCTGGCGGAAATCGGGCACGCAGTCCATCGTGAAGCCGGGAATGTGCTTGCGGATCGCGGCGGCGATCTGCAGCGGCGTGAAGCTGATGCCTGCGAGGTTGTAGGAATGGCGGTCGCGCACGCAAGCGGCAGGGGCATCCATCAGCTCGAGCGTCGCGCGGATCGCGTCGTCCATGAACATCATCGGCAAGGCCTGGTCCGGCTGCAGGAAGCAGGTGTAGCGGCCGTCCTCGAGGGCCGCGTGGAAGATCTCGACCGCGTAGTCGGTGGTGCCGCCGCCGGGCGGCGTCTTCCAGCTGATGAGGCCGGGGTAGCGCAGGCTGCGCACGTCCACGCCGTGGTGCCGGTGGTACCACGCGCACCAGCCCTCGCCCGCGAGCTTGCTGATGCCGTAGACGGTGCTCGGGTCCATCACCGTCTTCTGCGGCGTGTGGTCCTGCGGCGTGCCGGGGCCGAAGGCGGCGATCGAACTCGGCCAGAAGATGCGTTGCAGCCTGTGCGAGCGTGCCAGCTCGAGCACGTTGAGCAGGCCCTTCATGTTCAGGTCCCAGGCCCACATCGGGTGCTTCTCGCCGCGCGCCGACAGCGCCGCCGCGAGGTGGTAGATCTGCGTGACGCCATGGCGCTCGACCACCGACGTGAGCCCGCCGATGTCGGTGCAGTCCAGGGCCTCGTGTGCCAGGCCCGGCACCTTGCCCTGCGGCGCGACGTCGCTCGTGACGACCGCGCTGCTGCCGTGCCTGTCGGCCAGCGCCACCGCAAGCTCGGTGCCGATCTGGCCGTTGGCGCCGATGATCAGGATCTTGGTCACTTCAGCAGGCCGAGTTCGCGACCGGCCTGTGCAAACGCCTTCACCGCCGCCTCGAGGTGGCGCCGCTCGTGCACCGCGCTCATCTGCACGCGGATGCGCGCCTGGCCCTGGGGCACCACGGGAAAGAAGAAGCCGACGACGTAGACGCCAAGCTCGAGCAGGCGCGCCGCGAGCTGCTGGGCCTTGACCGCGTCGTAGACCATGATCGGCACGATCGGGTGCTCGCCGGGCTTGATGTCGAAGCCCGCCTCGCCGATCGCGCGGCGAAAGTACGCGGTGTTGTCGGCCAGCTTGTCGCGCAGCGCGGTGCTGCCTTCGAGCAGGTCGAGCACCGCGATCGAGGCGCCGGCGATCGCCGGCATCAGGGTGTTGGAGAACAGGTACGGGCGCGAGCGCTGGCGCAGCAGCTCGACCACCTCGCGCCGCGCCGCGGTGAATCCGCCCGAGGCACCGCCGAGCGCCTTGCCGAAGGTGCCGGTGACGATGTCGATCCTGCCGAACACGCCCCGGTGTTCGTGGGTGCCGCGGCCGGTGCGGCCCATGAAGCCGCTGGCGTGGCATTCATCGATGCCCAGCAGCGCGTCGTGGCGGTCGCACAGCGCGCGCATCGCATCGAGCTGCGCGATCGTGCCGTCCATCGAGAACACGCCGTCGGTGAAGACGAGCTTGCAGCGCGCGCCCTTCGCGGTGGCCTCCTGCAGGCAGCGCTCGAGGTCGGCCATGTCGTCGTGGCGGTAGCGCCAGCGCTGCGCCTTGGACAGGCGAATGCCGTCGATGATCGAGGCGTGGTTCAGTTCGTCGCTGATCACCGCGTCGGCCTCGCCCAGCAGCGGCTCGAACAAGCCGCCGTTGGCGTCGAACGCGGCGGCATACAGGATCGCGTCCTCGCAGCCGACGAAGCGCGCGATGCGCGCCTCCAGCGTCTTGTGCAGGTCCTGCGTGCCGCAGATGAAGCGCACGCTGCTCATGCCGAAGCCATGCGTGCGCAGCGCCTCGTGGGCGGCCTCGATCACCTGCGGGTGAGCCGACAGGCCCAGGTAATTGTTGGCACACAGGTTGATCACCTCGCGCCCGTCGCTGGTCGTGACGAGCGCGCCCTGCGGCGTGGTGATCACGCGCTCGGCCTTGTAGAGGCCGGCGCTCCGGATGCCGTCGAGCTCGGTGCGCAGGTGGGCGAGAAAGGCAGCGCTCATGGGGGGCTCCGGCTGTACACTGGAAACTCAATCGTTCGGTATATCGAACAAAGGTTCGCTATCTTGCCACGCCCCGCCGCTGCCCCGCAAGAGCCTCCCAGGGTCGGGGCCACGCTGGCCGCGCTGCGCCAGCGGCGTGGCCTGTCGCTCGACGAACTGTCGCGCCAAGCCGGGGTCAGCAAGTCGATGCTCTCGCAGATCGAGCGCAACCAGGCCAACCCGACGGTCGCGGTGGTGTGGCGCCTGGCCACGGCGCTCGGCGTCGCGGTGGGCGAACTGCTCGGCGACGGGCGGCCGGCCGCGCCGCTGCTGGCCACCGTGGCCGCGCACGCCACGCCGACGCTGACCAGCCCGGACGGCAAGTGCGAGTTGCGCATCCTGGGGCCGATCGACCTGGCCGGGCAGTTCGAGTGGTACACGCTCACCGTGCAGCCGGGCGGCACGCTGGCCTCGCAGGCGCACGAACCGGGTTCGCGCGAGCATCTCACGGTGCTGGCCGGCGCCCTGGAGATCGCCGCAGGCGCCGAGTCGGCGCGTGTGCGCCACGGCGAAACCGCACGCTACGCGGTCGATGTCGCGCATCGCATCCACAACCCGGGAAGGACCGTGGCCCAGGCGATCCTCGTGGTGCTGCACGCGCCGTGAGCGTGCGCGGCGCATTCAGATCAGGTCGGCCAGCGCGACGCGCTCCAAGCCGGTGCGCTCGCGGAACGCACGCGATGCCGGCGAGGCCTCGATCAGCAGGGCATCGATCAGGGGCCGCGCGGGCGTGGTCGCAGGCTCGGCGAGCAGCACGAGCCGCTGGCCGCCCTCCTCGTCGAGCCACGCGACCCAGTCCATGTCGACGAGGGTGTCGACCACGGGCTCGACCTGCAGCGGGTCGGTGCCGACCGCGGCGGCGAGCTGGTGCATCGCCAGCCCGCGCGAGCTGCCTGAGCGCGCTCGCGCGAGCGTGCCCAGCACGGCCAGCGCGAGCGCGAAGCCCTGGCCCGGCCGGTTCGCCATGCGTGCGATGTGCATCGACAGGCTCGGCGCGTACGCCGCGATGATGGCGCCCCACAGCACGATGACCCAGCCGACGTAGATCCACAGCAGGAAGATCGGCACCGCGGCGAAGGCGCCATAGACCGCCGAGTACGTGGGCATCGATGCGACGTACCAGGCGAGCACGCGCTTGGCGACCTCCAGTCCCGCGGCGACGAACACGCCCCCCGCGATGGCATGACGCCAGCGCACATGGGTGTTGGGCACGTAGTGGAACATCGCGGCCATGGCGCCGGCCATCAGCACGAACTCGACGAGGTTGAGCAGCAGGCTCACGCCGCCCGGCAATTCGCTGACGACGCCCCGGCTGGCCGACAGCACCCACGACGTGAGCGACAGGCTCACCCCGAGCAGCAGCGGGCCGAGCGTCAGGCCGCCCCAGTACACGAGCACGCGCTGCGCGATCGGACGAGGTCGCCTGACGCGCCAGATCGCGTTGAGCGCGCGGTCGATCGTGAGCATCAGCGCCAGCGCAGTGACCACCAGCACCGCCAGGCCCAGCGAGCCCATGCGCGCCGCCTTGGACGCGAACTGGGTCAGCGCGCCCAGCACCGGCTTGGCGATGCTGTCGGGCACGAGCGCCTGCAGGAAGTACTTCTCGAGCGCGGACTGGAAGCTGCCGAACATCGGGAAGGCGCTGAACACCGCGAGCATCACCGTCACCAGCGGCACCAGCGCGATCAGCGTCGTGAAGGTCAGGCTGCTCGCCGTCAGGCCGAGGTGGTCCTCGCGGAAGCGCTCGCGCAGCGTGCGCGCCGTATCGAGCCAGGGCCAGCGCTGCAGCGTCTGGGCCAGTTCGGCCAGGCGGCTGCGCCAGGCGGCCAGCGCCGCCGGAAGCACGGTGGTTCGGGTCATCGCCCTATGATGCCAAACATGACTTCGCTGTCGGTCACGGCACCCGATGCCTTCCTGCTGCGCATGCGCGCGGTGGCCTTGTCGAGCCTGCTCGCGCTGGTCGTGCTCGGCCTGGCCTGGGAGCTGTGGCTTGCGCCCACCGGCGGGCGCACCTGGGCGCTGAAGGTGCTGCCGTTGGCGCTGGCCACGACGGGGCTGCTCAAGTTCCGCATGGTCACGCACCGCTGGCTCTCCCTGCTCGTCTGGCTCTACGTGGCCGAGGGCGCGGTGCGTGCGACCACCGAGCACGGGATCGTGGTTCCGCTCGCGTTGCTTCAGTTGGGCTTGAGCGTGTTGCTGTTCGCGGCCTGCGTGTCGCACATCCGCTGGCGCCTGCGCAAGCCGGCAGCATGAGCGCCCGCGCCGCGCTGATCGATGCGCTGCGTGCCTGCGTGGGCGCGGCGCAGGTGCTGACCGAGGGTGACCTCGCGGCCTGGGAGCTGGACTGGCGCCGTCGCTGGCGCGGCAAGGCGCTGGCGGTCGTGCGCCCTGCATCGACGCAGGAGGTGGCCGCGGTGGTGCGCGCCTGCGCCGCGCACGGGGTGTCGATCGTGCCGCAAGGCGGCAACACCGGGCTCGTCGGCGGAGGTGTGCCCGATGCGAGCGGCACGCAGGTGGTGCTGTCGATGACGCGCCTGGCCCGCATCCGCGAAATCGACCGCGCCAACCTCACGCTCACCGCCGAAGCCGGTTGCGTGCTGCAGGCGGTGCAGCAGGCCGCAGCCGCGGCCGGTCTGCTGTTGCCGCTGTCGCTCGCGGCCGAGGGCAGTTGCACGATCGGCGGCAACCTTGCCACCAACGCGGGAGGCACGCAGGTGCTGCGCTATGGCAACGCGCGCGCACTGTGCCTCGGGCTGGAGGTGGTGACGGCCGCGGGCGAGGTCTGGCACGGCCTGACCGGCCTGCGCAAGGACAACACGGGCTACGACCTGCGCGACCTTTTCGTCGGCAGCGAAGGCACGCTGGGCGTGATCACCGCGGCGACGCTCGCGCTGCATCCGCAACCGGCCGCGACGATGACCGCGATGGCGCGTTGCGCCACGCTCGAGGCCTGCGTGGGGCTGCTGGGCATGGCGCAGCAGCGGCTCGGGCCGGGGCTCAGCGGCTTCGAGGCGATGAACGGCTTCTCGCTCGCGCTCGTGGCGCGCCACTTTCCCCAGCAACGGCAGCCACTCGCGCCGGGGCCGTGGACGGTGCTGCTCGAACTGTCGGACGCCGAGGGCCCGGCGCATGCGCGCGAGCGCTTCGAGGCCCTGCTCGGCGACGCGCTCGAAGGCGGACTGATCGATGATGCCGCGGTGGCCGAAAGCCTGGCGCAGTCGCAAGCGATGTGGCACCTGCGCGAGTCGATCCCGCTGGCCCAGGCCGAGGAAGGCCTGAACATCAAGCACGACATCGCGCTGCCGGTGTCGCGTATCGCGGCGTTCTGCGAATCGACGGGTGCTGCGCTGGCGCGCGCGGTGCCGGGCATGCGCCTGGTGAACTTCGGGCACCTCGGCGACGGCAACCTGCACTACAACGTGCAGGCGCCCGAAGGCGTCGATGTGGCCGCGTTCCTGCAGCAGCGGGAGCATGAAGTCAACCGCATCGTCCACGACGCGGTGGCCGCGCACGGCGGCTCGATCTCGGCCGAGCACGGCATCGGCACGCTCAAGCGCGACGAGCTGCCGCGCTACAAGGATCCGACGGCGCTGGCGTTGATGCGTGCGGTCAAGCGCTCGCTCGATCCGCGGGGCCTGCTCAACCCGGGGCGCGTGCTGTAGCGAACGCGCCTACTGCAGCGTGTCCTTGAACGCCGCGGGGATCGGCAGCGGATGGACCTCGATGCCCTCTTCTTGCAGCGCCTCGCGCTGCTCGGCGCTGGCCTGGCCGCGGATGCCGCGCTCGGGCGTCTCGCCGTAGTGGATGCGACGCGCCTCGTCGGCGAATCGATCGCCGACGTCTTCGGTGTTCGCGACGACGTGGCGCACCACCTCCAGCCAGCGCGCCTGCAGCGTCGCGGCGGCGTCGGGCACCGGCGCCGGCGCGGGCACCGGTTCACGCGCGCCCGACAGGTTCAGGCGCGGCGCGCTGGGCAGGCGCACGATCACCTTGTCTGCGCACAGCGGGCACTCGATCAGGCCGCGACCGTTCTGATCGAGGAAATCGTCGTCGCTCGCGAACCAGCCTTCGAAGCGATGGCCGCTCTGGCAGCGCAGGTCGATGACTTTCATGGCCAGGCCAGTGTAGTCCCCGGCCGGTCAGGGCGCTGGCTGCCAGGCCAATGGCCATCGGCCGGAACGCCACTTTTGCAGCCAGAGCAGGCCGATCAGTGTCTTGGCGTCGGTGATGGCGCCGCTGGCGCACATCGCGTCGACCTCGACTTCGGTGTGCAGCACGACCTCGAGGAACTCCTCGGCGTCCAGCCTTGGCGGCCCCTGCCGCAGCCCGCGCGCGAACCAGATATCGATGCCCTCGGTCGAGTAGGCGATCGCGTTGTGCAGCACGCCCGCCTTGGCCCATTCGCGCGCGGTGTAGCCGGTCTCCTCGGCCAGTTCGCGCCGGGCGCAATCGAACGGGTCCTCGCCGCGGTCGATCTTGCCGGCCGGGAACTCGAGCATCACGCGCTCCATCGGGAAGCGGTACTGGCGTTCCATCACGAGGCGCCCGTCGTCGAGGATCGGCACCATCATCACCGCGCCAGGATGGACGATGTACTCGCGGTCGGCCTGCCGCCCGTCGGGCAGCGCGATCGTCGCGTGCCGCACGTCGAGGAAGTGGCCGCGCCAGACCTGTTCGGAGGCGACGACGCGCTCGATCAGGTGTTCGTCGTCAGCAGACACCCGGCCTCGCTTCGCATGACCACAGGACGTGGCGTGCCGCTCCCGCGCGGCCTGCACCGCGCTGCGGGAGGCACGGGGACGAAGCGCCCGGCACCGTCATGAGGCCAGGGCCCGCAGAATCGCCGCGCTGCACAGGCCCATCAGGCCGCCCGGCAGGATGCCCAGCAGCAGCACTGCGCCGCCGTTGACCGCGAGCAGCGCATGCACGCCGGGGCGCTCGGAGGGCGCCGCTCCATCGGCCGCAGGCTCGTCGAAGTACATCACCTTGACGATGCGCAGATAATAGTACGCAGCCACCAGCGAGATCAGCACCGCAAACACCGCGAGCCACAGGTGGTGCGGCAGGTTGGTCGTGATCAGCGCCTGCAGCACCGAGAGCTTGGCATAGAACCCGGCGGTGGGCGGGATGCCCGCGAGCGAGAACATGAACACCGCCATCACGCCGGCCATCCACGGGCTGCGCTGGTTCAGGCCGGCGAGGTCGGAGATGTCCTCGCATTCGAAGCCGCGGCGCGCGAGCAGCAGGATGAGGCCGAACGAGCCCAGCGTCGTGAGCACGTAGACCGCCATGTAGAACAGCGCCGACGAGTAGGCGTTGCCGGCCGACAGCGTGTTGCCACTGACCACGCCCGCGGTGAGCGCGAGCAGCATGAAGCCGATCTGCGCGATCGCCGAATACGCGAGCATGCGCTTGAGATTGGTCTGCGCGATCGCCGCCAGGTTGCCGATCAGCAGCGACAGGACCGCGAGCACCGAGATCATCTGCTGCCAGTCGGGCGCGAGACCAAGCATGCCCTCGACGAGCAGGCGCATCGCCATGCCGAAGGCGGCGAGCTTGGGCGCGCCGGCGATCAGCAGCGTCACCGCCGTGGGCGCGCCATGGTAGACATCGGGCACCCACATGTGGAACGGCGCGGCGCCGAACTTGAAGGCCAGGCCGGCGACGATGAAGACGATGCCGAACACCAGCACGCTCTGGTTGGCCTGGCCCTTGCCGATGACCTCGAACACGCGCTGGTGGTCGAGCGAGCCGGTGGCGCCGTACATCATCGACAGGCCGTAAAGCAGGAAGCCGCTGGCCAGCGCGCCGAGCACGAAGTACTTCATGGCCGCCTCGGTGGCCATGGCATTGTCGCGGCGCAGCGCCGTCAACGCGTACAGCGACAGGCTCATCAGCTCGAGGCCGAGGTAGACGACCAGGAAGTTGTTGGCCGAGACCATCACGCTCACGCCGAGCAGC
>Ga0209797_10000305_pt1 | contig 24231 bp, 18 predicted proteins | sample DOMMetBare3Fresh_2_FD_187472 | JGI IMG/M metagenome (GOLD analysis project Ga0209797, IMG submission 187472) | Wetland sediment microbial communities from St. Louis River estuary, USA, under dissolved organic matter induced mercury methylation -... | ecosystem: Environmental > Aquatic >... | reverse complement strand
GCGCAGGACCGCGCAGACATCGACCGCACTCAGATCATCGGCAATCGCGAGTTACCAAAAGTACTCTACATCGTGCCGTGGAAAAAGCCCTTGCCCGGTGATCTGGCTGGGCGACCATTGGTGAGTGTGCTGGACGAGGCACTCGCACCGGTGGATCGAGACGTCTTTCGCCGCCAGGTGAGTTATCACGCGCAGGTCAGTGCCAAGCCAGAAGCCTCGGCCAGCAAGATCGAAATCAAGTAAGCCATCTGTTCAAGGAGCCTCCCAAATGAGCATCATCGACTTCGCCGTCAAGTTCTTCCAGGACAGCGGCCTGGCCATCTATCCCTCGATCCTGATCATGGCCGTCGGCTTGGCGATCGCGGTCGAGCGCTTCATCTTCCTGGCGCGCGCGCGCGCCGCCAACCGCGCGCTGTGGGACAAGATCTCGCCGCAGCTGCAAAACGGCAAGCTCAAGGAAGTGCACCAGATCGCCAGTGGCTCGGATGCGGCGGTGGGCAAGATCGTCGCCAACGGCCTGCAGCGCATGCAAAGCCCCGGTCGGCGCGAAGACGTGGACGCTGCGATGGAGGAGGGCATGATGGAGATCGTGCCGCGCCTGGAGAAGCGCACGCACTACATCGCCACCTTCGCCAACGTGATTACCCTGGTGGGTCTGCTGGGCACCATCATCGGCCTGATCAAGGGCTTTACCGCCGTGTCCGCGGTCAACCCGGCCGAGAAGGCCGAGATGCTGTCGGCCTCGATCTCGATCGCGATGAACAACACCGCCTTCGCACTCACGGTTGCGATCCCGTTCCTGCTGATTCACGCCTTCCTGCAAGCGCGCACGAGCGAGATCGTCGACGGCCTCGAGGCCGCGAAGATCAGTTTCCTGAACGCAACGCAGCGCCTGAAGGCCGAGTCCGCCGCCGCGACTCCCGCACGCTGATCCTCGGTCCTTTCCTGGAGGACTCGAACCATGCGTTCCAGTCGCATTCGGCGCCACGCGGCCGAGTTGGACGTCACCGCCTTCATCAACCTGATCGTGGTGCTGGTGCCGTTCCTGCTATCTACTGCGGTGTTCACGCGCCTGTCGGTGATCGACCTGTCGTTGCCGGCGCAGACCTCGGGCGTCGAGCAGTTGAAGGTCGATGAACTCAAGCTCGAGGTGGTGATCCGCCCTGATGCCCTTGAGGTGGGTGACAAGATCGGCGGCCTGATCGCGCGCCTTCCAAACACCGCGACGGGCTATGACACCGTGTCGCTGGCGCAGATCATCGAGCAGTTGAAGACGCGCTTTCCGCAGCAAGGCAATGCCACGGTGCTTGCGCTGCCCGACACTTCATACGAGGTGCTGGTGCAGGTGATGGACGCGGTGCGCGAGCGCCCGCTGCCGCCGTCGGGCAAAGGCCAGTCGGTGCCTTTGTTCCCTGACATCTCGATTGGCGACGCACCGCTGGTGAAGAAGTCATGAGCCATCTGACCGGGATCCAGAAGCGCGCCGAGCGCAAGGACCGCAACAAGATGGGCCTGGACATGAACCTCGTGTCCTTGATCGACATCTTCACGATCCTGATCTTCTTCCTGATGACCAGCGCTGCCGGCGTCGAGGTCCTCAACACCAGCAAAGCCGTCCAGTTGCCGGCATCGACGGCCGACAAGCTGCCGCGCGAGACGGTGGTTATCGTCGTGGCGGGCCAGGACATCCTGGTCGATGGCCGCAAGGTCACGACGGTCAACGAGGCCCTGGCCACGGTGGGCGACGAGATCGCGCCGCTGAAGGCCGAACTTGCGTTGCATGCGAGCAAGCAGGTGGTGCGGGCCGAGAACCAGGCCAAGAGCAAGTCGGTCACCATCATGGGCGACAAGGACATCCCCTACAGCCTGCTGCGCAAGGTGATGGCTACTGCGGCGCGCGCCGACTTCAGCGATGTCTCGTTCGCGGTGACGAAGAAGGCGGGCAAGGCATGAACGTCGCGCGACCGCTCGAAGACGTTCGTTCCCGCTTGGGGGGACCGGCCGCAGGCCGTCGGGGGCTCACATGAGTGCAGTCGCACTTTCATTCCGCAAACCGTTCCTCGCCTGGTCGTACTCGCCCGAGGACGAGAAGCGCTTCCGCCGCATCCTGTCGCAGACGGTCGGCGTGAGCCTGCTGGCTTGCCTGGTCTTTGCGCTGCTGCCCAAGCCCAAGGAAGTGCGCGTGGTTCAGGAGCTTCCGCCGCGCCTGGCCAAGCTGCTGCTCGAGCGCGACAACGTGCCGCCGCCGGCCGTCAAGGCTGCGCCGCCGAAGAACGATCCGGCACAGCAGCGCAAGGCAGAGAACGACAGCACGAAGACACCCGAGCCCAAGCGGCCCGAGCCCAAGCGCGAAGCCGCCAAGGGCGCCGCCGTACCCGAGGCGCGCAATCCGCAGCCCAACAAGCCACCCGGTGAGGTGGATGCGGCGCGCCGTCGAGTCGCCGGCATCGGCCTGCTGGCCAACAGCAAGGACCTGAACGAATTGCGCGGTGCGCCGGTTGCCGTGCAATTGCGCACCGACATCAAGCAAGGTCCGGGCGTGGGCACGGGGGTGGGGGTCGGCGTGGGTGCCGGCACCGAACAAGGCATCCCGATCCGCGCCATGATCACATCGAATGCTCAGGGCGGTAGCGGTGGCATCAACACCGCTTCGTACAGCAACTACACCGGCGGCGGTGGGTTGGCCGGCCGCGCGACCACGCTCGTCGAAGGCGCGGCGGGCGGCGGTGGTGGCGGCGGCTACGGCGGCGGCGGTGGTGGTGGGAAGGGCAACGGGGTTGGGCTGGGCAGCGGCGATGGCGTTCGCGGCGCCAAGGGCGGCGTGCTCAGCAAGAGCGGCAACGGCAAGGCCTCGCGGTCGATCGAGGAGATCCGCCTCGTCTTCGAGCGCAACAAGGGTGCGATCTACTCGCTCTACAACCGTGCGCTGCGTGAAGACCCCTCGTTGCAGGGCAAGGTGGTGCTGGAGCTGAGAATCGCACCCTCGGGCGAGGTCACGAGCTGCCGCATCGTCTCGACCGAGCTCAAGATGGCCGACCTGGAAGGCAAGCTGCTGACTCGCGTGCGCGGCTTCGACTTCGGTGCCAAGGACGTCAACGAGATGGTGGTGAACTACCCGTTGGACTTCCTGCCGTCCTAGGAGGCTGTCGGGCTTTGGGTCGGGCCCGCGTTGGGCCTGCAAAGGGGCGCAGGCTAGGCGCAAAGCGCAGCGATACCAAGTGGTATCGCGAGCATTTGCAACGACGCATGTGCCCCTTTGCAGGCCCAACCCGAAGGGCCGGGGTGATTTGCGGCGCCATTTGTCGTTGCTGGCTCGTTGTGTGGCGTGGCCACACGCCTCACCAGCGCCTAGACTGGCACCGCAACTCACCCCGGCGCGGGCCCGACCCAAAGCCCGACAGCCTCCTAGTCAGGTCAAAATGGCGGGATGCCCGCCTGGATTCCCTACGCCCAGCTCATCATGCTGGGCGTTGTCGTTCTGGTCTTGCTCTGGGTCGTGTTGCGACGTGATCGCGGCAGTGACACGCTCGAGCGGAACCTGCGCGCCGACGTGCAAGACAGCGCGCGCGCCACCCGGCAGGAACTGACGACCACGCTGGCCACCTTCCAGCAGTCGCTGTTGGCGCAAAGCGGCGACGTGGCGCGCACGCAGAACGAGCAGATCGACTCTTTCCGCACCCAGCTGGCCGCGATGCAGCAGCGCATCGGTGACGACACGCGTGCCGCGCGCGAGGCGCAGGATGCTGCCTTGCACCGCTTCGGCCAGGCCCAGGGCGAAGGGCTGCGGGGGTTGGCCGAGGCCAACGACAAGCGCATGGCCGAAGTACGCCAGGCCGTGGAAGCCAAGCTCGTGCAGATCCAGGTCGACAACGCGGCCAAGCTCGAACAGATGCGCGCGACGGTGGACGAGAAGCTCTCGGCCACGCTCGAGCAGCGCCTCGGTGAGAGCTTCAAGCAGGTGGCCGAACGCCTGGAGCAGGTGCACAAGGGCCTGGGCGAGATGCAGACGCTGGCGCGCGACGTGGGCTCGCTCAACCGCATGCTGACCAACGTCAAGACGCGCGGCAGCTTCGGCGAAGTGCAGTTGGCCGCACTGCTGGCCGACGTGTTCACGGCCGATCAGTACGCCACCAACGTGGAAACCGTGCCCGGCAGTCGCGAACGCGTCGAGTTCGCGATCCGCCTGCCCGGCCGCGACGACGGCACGCCGGTGTGGTTGCCGATCGACGCCAAGTTCCCACGCGAGGACTACGAACGTCTCATGGATGCGCAGGAACGTGCCGACAAGGAAGCGGTGGAGGTGTCGGCCCGCGCGATCGAGACCCGCTTCAAGCTCGAAGCCCGCACCATCCGCGAGAAGTACATCGCTGCGCCCCACACCACCGACTTCGCCATCCTGTTCGTCCCCACCGAGGGTCTGTATGCCGAAGCACTGCGCCGGCCCGGCCTGGTCGAGAGCCTGCAGCGCGAGCACAAGGTGATGCTGGCCGGACCGACCACGCTGCTGGCCACGCTCAACAGCTTGCAGATGGGCTTCCGAACGTTGGCGCTGGAAAAACGTAGCGCCGAGGTCTGGCAGGTGCTGGGTGCCGTGAAGACGGAGTTCGAGAAGTTCGGCGGCGTTCTGGCGCGCACGAAGAAGAAGCTCGACGAGGCCAGCAACACGATCGTCGAGGCCGAAGTGCGCACGCGAGCCATGGCGCGCCAGTTGCGCGGGGTCGAATCAATGCCGTCCGAACGTGCCCCAGGCCTGCTCGGTTTCGATGCCGGCGAAGACGAAGAGCGCGGCGTCTCATGAGCGGCGCCCCGCCGTCGCGCCACGCCTTCACTTTCGTTGTCGTCACGCTGGTCGGCCTGCACGCCTGTATGGCGGCCACGCGCATGGCCGCGAGCCTGGCTGTTTTGTCGCAAGGCCTGCCCGAGTGGACGGTAGGCGCGCTGATGTCCATCTATGGACTGGCGCCGATCGGCATCTCGTTGTGGGCCGGGCGCATGGCCGATCGTCATGGTTTTCATCGGCCTGTGGCGATCGCGGTCGTTGCCGCGCTCGTGGGTGCCGTACTGCCAGTGCTCACGCAGCACGTGGCAGCCTTCGCGATCTCGGGATTGGCCACCGGCGGCGCCGTCGCGTTCGCGGCGGTGGCGATCCAGCGCGAGGCCGGCCTGATGGCGCGAGACTCGGGCGACCTCAAGCGCGTGTTCAGCTGGGTCGCCCTGGGTCCCGCGCTGTCGAACACCTTTGCTCCGGTGATTGCCGGACTGCTGATCGATCACGTAGGCTACCGGGCCGCGTTCGTGTTCGGCGCGCTGCTGCCATTGGTCGCAGCGTGGGCTGCGACGCAGGTGCCTGGCAAGCCGGTCGCACCACCGGCAGCAGCGCAGCCTGCCGCGCAGCCCGGTGTTCTAGAGCTGCTTCGCCTGCCGGTGCTGCGCAATCTGCTGCTGGTCAACGTCGTGATGGCGGCGTCCTGGGACGCGCACAGCTTCACCGTGCCCGTGGTGGGTCACGCGCGCGAGTTGAGTGCCTCGGCGATCGGTCTCGTGCTGGGCGCCTTCTCGATCGCCGCCTCGTTGGTGCGACTGGTGATCTTGTCGTTCGCACAGCGCATCGACGAGCAGCGCGCGCTGCGCGCGGCGATCACGCTGGCCACCGCGGTGTTGCTGCTCTACGCGTGGCTGCCGGGCGCGGTGGGCATGATGATCGGCTCGGCCGTGCTGGGTCTGGCTCTCGGCTCGGTGCAGCCGATGGTGCTGTCCATGCTTCACCAGGCCGCCCCGCCGGGTCGTCAGGGCCAGGCGCTCGGTTTGCGCATGCTGTTCACCAACGCGGCGACGATCGCGATGCCGATGGGATTCGGGTTGCTCGCGGTGGCCACGACGAGCGCGGCGCCGATGTGGTTGATGGCTGCCGCGCTGGTGGCGGCACGCTGGCCGGTGGCGCGCCTGCGCCCAGGGTCCTAGAAGCGGATGCCGCCCGGGTTGGCGCTCGTGTCCTGCGCCGGTGGCGTTCGCGGTGCAGGCGGCGGGCTCGCGGCCACACGTGGCGGGATCAGCGGCGTCGCAGCCGGTGGCGGGTAGTTCGCAGGCAGCGCCGACGTCTTCGGGTAGCCCGCCAGGTCGAGCGTCTCTTCCCAGGTCGACGGAGTGAAGCCACGCAGCGCCTGGGCGCCAACGTGCAGCGTGGGCGACTCGGTGCCGCCGACGATGCTTACCCATGCATCTCGTTCCTCGGCGCTGCTGGCGGTGCGCTCGCGATAGGGGATGCCGCGCCGGGCCAACAGGGATCGGGCCATCGAGCAGCCCTCGCCGCAATCGGACGACGTGAACAGCGTGACCGGGAAGCGCGCCGCGACCTGGCGCAAAGCGAATGGCAGTGCCGGGTCATTCGCGCTGCCGGTTTCGCGGTTGACCGGCACGGCGCGTCCGTCACTGGCAGACGGCGCGCGGTCGGTGTACGTGACTCGACCATCCGGGCCGACGATCTTGAACAGCGATTGGGCCGCTGCGGAGGTGGCCATCAGCAGGGCGGTCACAGCGCAGGCAAAGAAGGCGATTTTCATGATCCCGAATCTACCTCCGCCGCGGTTGCGGCTCAAGCCATTCCTTGGTGTCGGAGCAGCGCATCGATGCGGGGTTCACGTCCGCGAAAGGCCACGAAGTTCTCCATCGCACTGCGACTGCCGCCGGCTTCGAGGATTTCTTCACGCAAACGCCGGCCGGCGGCCACCGACAGCGCGCCGGCCTCCTCGAACGCGCTCCAGGCGTCGGCCGACAGCACCTCGGCCCATTTGTAGCTGTAGTAACCGGCGGCGTAGCCACCACCGAAGATGTGCGAGAAGCTGTGGGCGAAGCGGTTGAAGGCCGGGGGCTTGATCACGGCCACCGCGTCGCGCACCTCGTCGAGCACCTGCTGCAGGCGGTCTTTCGCGCCGGGTTCGCTGTGGATACGCATGTCGAAGAGACTGAACTCGAGCTGGCGCATGGTCTGCATGCCGCTCTGGAAGTTCTTGGCCGCAACCATCTTGTCGAACAATTCACGCGGCAGTGGCGCGCCGGTGTCCACGTGCGCGGTCATGCGCCGCAACACGTCCCACTCCCAGCAGAAGTTCTCCATGAACTGGCTCGGCAACTCCACGGCGTCCCACTCGACGCCTTGCAGGCCGGAAACGCCCTGGTCTTCGATGCGGGTGAGCATCAGATGCAGGCCGTGGCCGAACTCGTGGAACAGCGTGATCACGTCGTCGTGCGTCAACAGTGCCGGCTGTCCTGCCACGGGGGCCGCATAGTTGCACTGGAGCGTTGCCACCGGCGTCTGCACCCCACGGCCGTCGGGGCGGGCCCAACGGTCGCGCGCATCGCCCATCCACGCGCCCGGCTGCTTGCCCGGCCGGGCGTAGGCGTCGAGATAGAACTGCGCCAGCAGCTGGCCATGGCGTTCGACGCGATAGAAGCGCACGCTGTCGTGCCAGACCGGCGCACTGTCGGGCCGAATCTGCACTTCGAAGATCGTCTGCACGATCTCGAAGAGGCCGGACAGCACCTTGGGTTCGGTGAAGTAGCGCTTGACCTCCTTGTCACTGAAGGCATAACGCGCCTGCTTGAGTTTCTCGCTGACGAAGGCGATGTCCCAGGCGTCGAGCTCGTGCAGGCCCAGCTCGCTCGCCGCGTAGTCACGCAGCTCGCGCATGTCGCGCTCGGCGAAGGGCCGGGCGCGCTGGGCCAGGTCCTGCAAAAAGGCATTCACCGCCTCGGGCGAGCGGGCCATCTTGGGCACCAGCGACAGGTTGGCAAATGTGGCATGTCCGAGCAGCTCGGCCTCCTCGTGACGCAGCGCGAGCAGCTCGCGCATCAGCGCGCCGTTGTCGCGCTCGGGCGGACCGAGATCGCTGGCGCGCGTCACGTAGGCCCGGTACAGCATCTCGCGCAGAGCGCGATCGTTCGCGTACTGCATCAGCGGACCGAACACCGGCTGATGCAGCGTCACCTTGTGACCCTCACGGCCATCGACCTGCGCGGCCTCGCGCGTGGCCTGCAGCACATCGTCGGGAGCACCGTCGAGCTCGGCCGCCGACGCGTAGTGCACGAAGCCGTCGGTCGCGTCGAGCACATGCTCGGCGAACGACTGCGAGAGCTCCGCGCGACGTGCCTGGATCTCGGCAAAGCGCGCCTTGGCGGGGCCTCGCAGTTCGGCGCCTGACAAGACGAAGTCGCGCAGCGCGTTGGACAACGCTTTCCTGCGCGGCGCGGACAGCGTCGCCGCGGCCTGCTGCCCGGCGACGGCCTTGTATTTGGCGTAAAGGCGATCGTCGGCACCGAGCCGGGTGTGAAACGCGGTCACCTTGGGCAGGTTGGCGTTGAACGCCTCGCGCAGTGCGGGCGTGTCGGCCACGCTGTTGAGGTGCGAGACCACGCCCCAGGCGCGGCCCAGCCGTTCGGTGGCGACGTCGAGCACGGCCGACATCGCTTCGTAGTCGATCGCCACCTCGGGCCCGACCACGCGCTCGAGCGCAGCATCGCACTCGGCGATCAGCATGTCGATGGCGGGCGAGACATGCTCGGGGCGGATCGCGCCGAAGTCGGTCAGCGTGTCGAACTGCAGCAGTGGATTCATCAGGGTGGTCATCGGGCAGCGCTTTCAGCGGCCTGCAAGGTGTTCATCAGCAACATCGCGATCGTCATCGGGCCCACGCCACCGGGCACCGGGGAAATGAAGCCCTGCGGGCCCAGAGCCTCGCGCACGGCTTCGAATTCGACATCGCCGCAAAGTTTCCCGTCGGGGCGGCGATTGATGCCCACGTCGATCACGATGGCGCCCGGCTTGACCATTCCCGCGCCGACCATCCCCGCACGGCCGACGGCGGCCACCAGGATGTCGGCCTGGCGCGTATGGCTGGCGAGGTCCGGCGTTGCGCTGTGGCACACGGTCACGGTCGCGTGGGCCTGCAGCAGCAGCAGCGCCATCGGTTTGCCGACCGTGTTGCTGCGACCGATCACCACTGCGTGCTTGCCCCGCAGCGTCGCGCCGGTCGACTCGATCAGCTTCATGCAACCCAGCGGCGTCGCGGGGCGCAGACCGGGCAGTCCGGTCATCAGCTGGCCCGCGCTGGCGATCGAGAACCCATCGACGTCCTTGGCCGGCGCGATCGCTTCGATCACGGCTTGCGGGTCCAGGTGTTTCGGCAAAGGCATCTGTACCAGGATCCCATGGATCGACGCATCGGCATTGAGCGCGGCGATGCGCGCGAGCAGCGCGGGCTGCGCCATCGACGCGTCGTGACGTTCGAGTACCGAATGAAAGCCCGACTCGTCGCAGGCCCGGACCTTGTTGCGCACATAGACCGCGCTCGCAGGGTCGTCGCCGACAAGGATCACGGCCAGGCCGGGCTTGCGGCCGGCGCTCAGGAGGCGCGCTGCCCGCGCTGCGGCTTGGGCGCGGACTTGCTTGGCAAGGGCGGCGCCGTCGATGATCTGTGCAGTCAAGGTGGTGGTCCTGAAAGCAAACAAGGCCGCTTGTGGCGGCCTTGGTGGTTGGCGAATTCGGTCAGGCCTTGGCGGTCTGCGCGCCCAGCGCGATCTTCAGCAGGTCGGCCACGGTATTGGCGTTCAGCTTTTCCATGATGTTGGCGCGGTGCGCTTCCACCGTCTTGATGCTGATGCCCAGGTCGTCGGCGATCTGCTTGTTCAATCGGCCGGCGACGATGCGCTCGAGCACTTGGGCCTCCCGCGTGGTCAGCCGCGACAACAACGCATCGCGGCTGGCCTGCTCCTGGTGGCTCGCGAACGAGTTGCGCGCCTGATCGAGCATCTTCTCGACCAGGCCAAGCAGCTCGTCTTCCTTGAACGGCTTTTCGATGAAGTCCATCGCACCCTTCTTCATCGTGCTGACCGCCATCGGTACGTCGCCATGCCCGGTGATGAAGACCACCGGCAGCGGGCTCTTGCGCTCGATCAGGCGGTCCTGCAGTTCGAGCCCGCTCATGCCGTCCATGCGGATGTCCACCAGCAGGCACGCCACCTCGCGTGAATCGAAGCGCGACAGGAAGGACTCCGCCGAATCGAAGCACTTGACGCGGTAGTCCTTGCCTTCGAGCAGCCACTGCAACGAGTCGCGCACGGCCTCGTCGTCATCGACGACGTAGACGGTGCCTTTCTTGGGGATCAGGCTCATGGTGTGGGGTCGGCCGAAGCGGTATCGCGCAGCACTTGCGCTGAGGTGGAGGCAGGGCTGGCGGTCTCGCCACGAATCGATGCCAGATCGACCGGCAACGTGAAGGCAAAACGGCAACCCACGACGGTGTTGCCATTGTAAAGGTTCTGGGCTTTCATCCGCCCGCGGTGGGATTCGACGATCGAGCGGCACAGCGCCAGGCCAATGCCCAGCCCTTCGGCCTTGGTCGTGTAGAAAGCCTCGTACAGACGCGCCAGCACGTCCTCGCGAACACCTGGGCCCTGGTCGCTCACGCTGAACTCGATCACACCGCCTTCCTCGGGAGTGTGATGCGGCACGACGCGCAGCTCGATGTGCCGGCGCTGCGGTGGCAACTGGGCTGCATCGATCGCCTCGGCAGCGTTCTTTAACAGGTTGAGGATCACCTGCTGGATCAGGATCGGGTCGCACGACAACAGGGGCATTCGCTGTGCCACGTACGTCGTCAATGCGACGCTGCGGCGCCGCAGCTCGATGCCGGCCAGATCGAGCGCTTCGTCGACCAGGGCTCGCGCCGAGGCGCGCTGGCGCTGCGGCTCGCTGCGTTTCACGAAACTGCGCACGCGCGCAATGATCTGCGCGGCGCGCTCGGCCTGGCGCGAAGTCTTGTTCAACGCCTCGATCAGGTCGTCCTTGCCGATCGTCTCCGCGCGCACCCGCGACACCATCCCGTTGCAGTAGTTGGTGATCGCCGCCAGCGGTTGGTTCAGTTCGTGCGCCACCGACGAGGCCATCTCGCCCATCGTCACCAGTCGGCTCGTCACCTCGGCGCGCTCGGCCTGCCGCGCAGCCTGCTCCTCGACGCGTCGGCGTGCCGTGATGTCGGTGGCGATCAACATCTGTGCCAGCCGCCCGTCCGTCCACTGAAGGTAGCGTGAGCGCACGTCGAACCATTTCTTCAACGATTCGATGTGGACCTCTCGCGGGTCGGCGCTGCTGGCGGTCAGCGATTCGGTGGGCAGGCCCGACAGCGAGTCGACATCTTCTGCCTCGTCGGTCGACGGCAGGTACGGCAACGCCAGCGAATGGCCCGCCAGTTGTGCGTGGCCCTTCGGGTCGGCTCCGAACCACAGTCGATAGCTTCGATTGGCAAACAGCAACTCGCCCTGCTGCACCGAAAGCACCGACACGGCGGCATCCAGACCCTCGAGCACCGTGGTGAAGCGTTCGTGCGAAGCCGAAAGCTGGTCTCGGATCCGCTTGGCCTCCGTGATGTTGGTCATCGAGGTCATCCAGCCGGTCTGGTGGCCGCGCGAATCCACCAGCGGCGATACGTACATGCGCGCGTCGAACACGCCGCCGTCCTTGCGCATGACCTTCACTTCGATCCCGCCGGCCGGGCTGCGCCCCTGCAGTTCCTGTTGCAGCAGGCGCGTGTTCTCCTCGATGCGGTCGCCCGGCCAATAGGGGAAGGGCGGCAGGTGGCCCACCAGTTCGTGCTCGGAGAAGCCGGTCATTGCGCTGAAGGCGGGGTTCACGTACGTGATGCGGCCTTCGTTGTCCATCGCGCGCATGCCGGTGAGCATGGAGTTTTCCATCGCCCGGCGGAAGTTGGTTTCCTGGACTAGCGCCGACTGGATCTGACTGCGCCGGCGCACGTGGCGCCAGGTGCCCAGCAACATCCACACCGTCAGCACGGCCAACGCCACCACCATCCAGAACAGCGTGTTGCTGACCAGGCCGACGGACGTGCGCCAGCCCATGCCACGCAGGATGAGCCCGTTGGCCGCCGGTGCGAGCGGCAAGTCGACGACGATGGTGGGGCGGTTGCTCGTCTGCCCGGGCAATTGCAGCACGCTGCCCGCCAGCTCGCGCCCGTCGGGCGCGACGACCGCGACCGTGTGACGTTGCGTGATCTCCGGCGGCACCATCTGGCGCAGCATCGATTCGATGGCGTACTCGGCCACCAGCACGCCGGCGAACGCGCCCTGTTCGAAGATGGGCACCTGCAACTGGAACACGGGTGCTCCGCTCGTGCTGCGAAAGGCGCCCGAGTACGCGCTGTTGCGCAGGCTGCGAACGCTCTTGAACGTCCGCTCGGGTTCGCTGTTCTCGCTGGCGATCGGCAACTCGGGCGCCATCGTGCCGCCGCTCGGGTTGACTTCCGGGTGAAATGTCAGCGCAGTGTGCGATGCCTTGAGCTGCCGGTTGGCGTCGATCCACGACAGGTGCGTGATTGCGGAGCGCTCACGAGCGAAATCGCTTGCGGCGTTGGCGAAATCCTTCAACTCGACACCGCGCTCGCCCACGTCGCGCGCCAGGCGCTGCAGTTGTTCGAGGTCGTCGGACAGGTACAGCCGGATCTGCTGTTGCGCGATCTCGGTGTCGCGCTGCACCGCGTCGATCTCGCGACCGATTTCCTCGTTGCGCAGGTACCAGAAGGCCGCGATGATCGCTGCCAGGAACAACAGCACCGAGATCAGCGGGCCGATCGTTGCGTAGCGGTCCTGGCGGGTTGGGGACTGGCGACGCCACCAGCGGCCGAACAGGCGCTGCGTGCGAGGCGCAATGCGATCGGACGAGGGTTCGACGGGTGGCTGCATCAAGGTGAATTATCGAGGGGCACCCGCCTCGCAATCCCTAGATATTTCGCAATAAGAAATCTAAAACCATAATTTGGAAGATTGACCGATTGGTGCGACACTGCGCGTCGATCGTTCACCGACCCCAGCAAAACAGGAGACTTGCATGTCCGCTCTGCCCGATTCGTTGCCCGGCGCCGCCGATTCGCGTGACACCGATCAACAGGAAACACGCGAGTGGCTCGATGCGCTGGCTGCGGTGATCGACGCCGAAGGCAAGGACCGCGCCCACTACCTGCTCGACCAGCTGCTCGACGAGGCGCGCCACCATGGGGTGGACCGCCCGTTCTCGGCCAACACCGAGTACATCAACACCATCAAGCCGGCCGACGAGGCCAAGAGCCCGGGTAACCGTGACCTCGAGGGGCGCCTGCGCGCCTACATGCGCTGGAACGCGATGGCACTCGTGGTCAAGGCCAACCGGCTGCATCCCGAAGACGGCGGCGACCTCGGCGGCCACATTTCGAGCTTCGCTTCGGTGGCGCACATGTTCGCTGCCGGTTTCCACCACTTCTGGCACGGTGACGACACCGACAAGGGCGGCACCCACGGCGGCGACCTGCTCTACATCCAGGGCCATAGCGCGCCGGGCATCTACGCGCGCGCCTACATGGAAGGTCGCATCAGCGAGGAGCAGATGCTCAACTTCCGCCAGGAGGTCGGTGGCAAGGGATTGAGCAGCTACCCGCACCCGAAGCTGATGCCCGACTTCTGGCAGTTCCCGACCGTCAGCATGGGGCTGGGCCCGTTGATGGGGATCTACCAGGCTCGCTTTCTCAAATACCTGCACGCGCGCGGCATCGCCGACACGAGCCGCCGCAAGGTCTGGGTCTTCTGCGGCGACGGCGAGATGGATGAACCCGAGTCGCTTGGCGCGATCGGCCTGGCGTCTCGGGAGAAGCTCGACAACCTGGTGTTCGTCATCAACTGCAACCTGCAGCGGCTGGACGGTCCGGTGCGCGGCAACGGCAAGATCATCCAGGAGTTGGAAGGCGACTTCCGCGGCGCCGGCTGGAACGTGATCAAGCTGATCTGGGGCAGCAACTGGGACCCGCTGCTGGCACGCGACAAGGACGGCGCACTGCGCAAGGTCATGATGGAGACGCTCGACGGCGACTACCAGGCCTTCAAGGCCAACGACGGCGCCTTCGTGCGCAAGAACTTCTTCGGCCGTGACCCGCGCACGCTGGAGATGGTGGCCAAGATGAGCGACGACGACATCTGGGACCTGCGCCGCGGCGGGCACGACCCGGCCAAGGTCTACGCCGCCTTCCACGCCGCTCACCACCACAGCGGCCAACCGACGGTGCTGCTGGTCAAGACCGTCAAGGGCTACGGCATGGGCGGCGCCGGTGAAGGCAAGAACACCGCGCACCAGACCAAGAAGCTGACCGACGACGACATCCGCTACATCCGCGACCGCTTCAACATCCCGATCTCCGACGCCGACCTGCCCAAGATCCCCTTCTACAAGCCGGCCAACGACACGCCGGAGATGAAATACCTGCACGAACGACGCCAGGCCCTCGGCGGCTACCTGCCCAAGCGGCGCGTCAAGGCCGACGAGTCCTTCACGATTCCGCCGCTGGACACATTCAAGGCTGTGCTGGAGCCCACGGCGGAAGGACGCGAAATCAGCACCACTCAGGCCTACGTGCGCTTCCTGACGCAGCTGCTGCGCGACAAGACCTTGGGGCCGCGCGTGGTGCCGATCCTGGTCGACGAAGCACGCACGTTCGGCATGGAGGGGCTGTTCCGCCAGATCGGCATCTACAACCCGGAAGGGCAGAAGTACACGCCGGTCGATAAGGATCAGGTCATGTACTACAAGGAAGACAAGGCCGGCCAGATCCTGCAGGAGGGCATCAACGAGGCGGGCGGCATGGCGAGCTGGATCGCCGCGGCGACGTCGTACTCGACGAACAACCGCGTCATGATTCCCTTCTACATCTACTACTCGATGTTCGGCTTCCAGCGCATCGGCGACCTGGCCTGGGCCGCAGGCGACATGCAGGCGCGTGGCTTCCTGCTCGGCGGCACGTCAGGGCGCACCACGTTGAACGGCGAGGGCCTGCAGCACGAGGATGGCCACAGCCACATCCTCGCGGGCACGATCCCCAACTGCGTGAGCTACGACCCGACCTTTGCGCACGAGGTCGGCGTGATCCTGCACCACGGCCTGAAGCGCATGGTGGAGAGGCAGGAGAACGTCTACTTCTACCTGACGCTGCTCAACGAGAACTATCCGATGCCGGGCCTGAAGGCCGGTACCGAGGAGCAGATCCTCAGGGGCATGTACTTGTTGCAGGAGGGCGCCAAGAAGACGCCGCGCGTCAATCTGCTGGGCAGTGGCACGATCCTGCGCGAGTCGATGGCGGCCAAGGACCTGCTCGAAAAGGAATGGGGTGTCGCGGCCAACGTGTGGAGTTGTCCGAGCTTCAACGAGTTGGCACGTGACGGGCAGGACTGCGAACGCCACAACCTGCTGCATCCCGCTGCAGAGCCGCGCATCCCCTTCGTCACCCAGCAGTTGGAGAAGCATCATGGCCCGGTGATCGCGTCGACCGACTACATGAAGAACTTCGCCGACCAGATCCGCGCTTTCATCCCCAAGGGCCGGACGTACAAGGTGCTGGGAACCGACGGTTTCGGCCGCAGCGACTTCCGCAGCGCGCTGCGCAAGCACTTCGAGGTCAACCGGCACTACATCGTGGTCGCGGCGCTCAAGGCACTGGCCGATGAGGGCTCGATCACCGCCACCAAGGTGGCCGAAGCGATCGCCAAGTACGGCATCGTCGCCAACAAGATCAACCCGCTGTACGCATAACAAGTCCGGAGACAAGACATGGCGTTGGTCGAAGTCAAGGTGCCCGACATTGGCGACTTTGCTGAAGTCGCGGTGATCGAGCTGCTGGTCAAACCCGGCGATACGGTGGCAGCGGAGCAGTCGCTGATCACGGTCGAGAGCGACAAGGCGTCGATGGAGATTCCGTCGTCCGCCGCCGGTGTGATCAGGGAGCTCAAGGTCAAGATCGGCGACAAGGTGGCCGAGGGCTCGGTGGTCCTGGTGCTCGAAGCAGCCGGCGCGGCGGCCGCAGCGACACCTGCCGCGGCGCCCGCGCAGGTGCCTGCACCGGCGCCGACGCCGCCTACTGCCGCGCCTGCAGTCGCTGCAGGCCGCGTCGACGTGCTGGTGCCCGACATCGGCGATTTCAAGGACGTCGCTGTCATCGAGGTCTTCGTCAAGCCCGGCGATTCGATCAAGGTCGAGCAGAGCCTGATCACTGTCGAGTCCGACAAGGCATCGATGGAGATCCCTTCCTCGCATGCCGGCGTGGTCAAGGAGGTCAAGGTCAAGGTCGGCGACAAGGTCAGCCAGGGCACCCCGCTCGTGGTGCTCGAAAGCGTCGCCGGCGCCGTTGTTGCCGCGCCGCCCGTGGCTGCGGCGGCATCGGCACCGGCGCCGGCTGGAGCGCCGGTACCTGCCGTCGCGACGCCCATGCCCACACACGACCCGTCGGCCAGCAAGGGGACCTTGCCGCACGCCTCGCCGTCGATCCGCAAGTTCGCGCGCGAACTCGGCGTGGCGCTGGCCGACCTGAAGGGCACGGGACCAAAGGGCCGCATCACGCAACGCGACGTCGAAACCTTCGTCAAGGACGTGATGGCCGGCGAGGTGCAGACCGCGGCGCAGAAGGCCAAGGTGCCGTCCGCTTCGGGAGCGGGCGGCGGTGCTTTTCCCGGCCTGTTGCCGTGGCCGCAGGTCGACTTCACCAAGTTCGGTCCGGTCGAGCGCCGCGACCTGTCGCGCATCAAGAAGATCAGCGGCGCCAACCTGCATCGCAATTGGGTCCTGATCCCGCATGTCACCAATCACGACGACGCTGACATCACCGAACTCGAGGCTTTCCGGGTTCAGCTCAACAAGGAAAACGAGAAGAGCGGCGTCAAGGTGACGATGCTCGCCTTCCTGATCAAGGCCTGTGTCGCGGCGCTGAAGAAGTTTCCCGACTTCAACGCGAGCCTGGATGGCGAGCAGATCGTGCTCAAGCAGTATTTCCACATCGGATTCGCTGCCGACACACCCAATGGCCTGGTGGTGCCGGTGATCAAGGAGGCTGACAAGAAGGGTGTCCTGGCGATCAGCAAGGAGATGAGCGAGCTGGCCGCCAAGGCGCGCGACGGCAAGCTGTCGCCGGCCGATATGTCGGGCGCCTGCTTCACGATCAGCTCGCTGGGCGGCATCGGCGGGCGCTATTTCACGCCGATCATCAATGCACCCGAAGTCGCGATCCTCGGCGTTTGCAAGAGCAGCACCGAGCCGGTCTGGGACGGCAAGGCGTTCGCGCCGCGACTGATGTTGCCGCTGTCGCTGTCGTGGGACCACCGCGTGATCGACGGCGCGTCCGCGGCGCGGTTCAATGCCTATCTCGGCCAGATCCTGGCGGACTTCCGCCGCGTTTTGCTGTAGGGGTCGCTCTTCATGACGACCGTCTGCGTGGTGCGCAAGGGCGCGCAACTGGCGATTGCGGCCGACAGCCTCGTGACCTTCGGCGACACGCGGCTGCCGCACGGTTATGAAGACAACGACAAGCTGTTCAAGGTCGGCGACTCGTACTTCGGCATGGCCGGCACCACGGCGCACTTTCCGGTTCTGCGCAAGGCACTGACTTCGCTGCCCAAGGGCGAACTCATGGTCGGGTCGCGCGACGAAGTGTTCGACACGTTTCTCAGACTGCATCCGAAGCTCAAGGAGCAGTTCTTCCTCAACCCCAAGGAAGAGGACGCCGACCCCTACGAGAGCAGCCAGTTCACGGTGCTGATCGCCAATCGCCACGGCCTGTTTGGCGTCTACTCGTATCGAGAGGTGTTCGAATTCGAGCGCTTCTGGGCCATCGGGTCTGGCCGCGCCTTCGCGCTCGGCGCCATGCACGCCGCCTACGCGCGCGCAAGAAGCGCGGGCGAGCTGGCGCGCATCGGCGTCGCGGCAGGCTGTGAATTCGACAAGAACTCAGCCGCCCCCGTGCGGCTGCACACGATCCAACACAAGAAGAGGTGATCCGCATGGCGGTGATCGACGTCAAGGTACCGGACATCGGCGATTTCGACCAAGTCGCGGTGATCGAACTGCTGGTCAAGGCCGGCGATGCAGTGACCGCAGAGCAGTCCCTGATCACGGTGGAAAGCGACAAGGCGTCGATGGAGATCCCGTCGTCCGCTGCCGGCTTGGTCAATGAGCTCAAGGTCAAGATCGGCGACAAGGTGGCGCAGGGGTCGGTGATCCTGACACTCGATGCGGTGGGTGCGCCGGCTGCCGCCGCTGCGCCGGCGGGGGCCATAGCGGCCGCACCTGCGGCCGCGGTACCGCCGGCTCCCGCGCCAGCGGCCGCTTCGTACGCCGGCGGCGCCGATCTCGAGTGCGACATGCTCGTGCTCGGTGCCGGCCCCGGCGGCTACTCGGCGGCCTTCCGTGCCGCCGACCTCGGCATGAAGACCGTGCTGGTCGAGCGCTACCCCGCGCTCGGCGGGGTGTGCCTGAACGTCGGCTGCATTCCTTCCAAGGCACTGCTGCACGTGGCTGCGGTGATGGACGAGGTGAGTCACTTCTCCGACCTGGGCGTCACCTTCGGCAAGCCGCAGGTCGACATGACCAAGCTGCTAGCGCACAAGAACAAGGTGGTGGGCAAGCTCACCGGCGGGCTCGCTGCGATGGCCAAGATGCGCAAGGTCACCGTGGTGCAAGGTGTGGGCGAGTTCGCCGACCCGCACCACATGAAGGTCGCGCTGTCCGACGGCAAGGCGCAGACCATCCTGTTCAAGAAGGCGATCATCGCGGCCGGTTCCGAGGCGGTGAAGCTGCCCTTCCTTCCCAAGGACGATCCGCGCATCGTCACCTCCACCGGTGCGCTCGAACTGCGCAGCAGGCCCGAGAAGATGCTCGTCATCGGCGGCGGCATCATCGGCCTGGAGATGGGGACGGTGTACTCGACGCTCGGCGCGCGCCTGGATGTGGTCGAGATGATGGACTCGCTGATGCTCGGCGCCGATCGCGACCTCGTGAAGGTCTGGCAGAAGATGAACGCGAAGCGCTTCGACAACGTCATGCTGAAGACCAAGACCGTGGGTGCCGTTGCGAAGAAGGACGGGATCCATGTCAGCTTCGAAGGCGAGGCCGCGCCCAAAGGCCCCGTGCGTTACGACCTCGTGCTGCAGGCCGTGGGCCGCAGCCCCAACGGCAGGAAAGTCGGCGCCGACAAGGCGGGCGTGATCGTCGGCGAGCGCGGTTTCATCCCGGTGGACATCCAGATGCGCACCAACGTGCCGCACATCTTCGCGATCGGCGACATCGTCGGCCAGCCGATGCTGGCGCACAAGGCGGTGCACGAGGCGCACGTCGCGGCCGAGGTGGCTTCGGGCGACAGCAAGGCTGCGTTCGATGCGCGCGTGATCCCGAGCGTGGCCTACACCGACCCGGAAATCGCTTGGGTCGGACTCACCGAGGACGAGGCCAAGGCCAAGGGCATCAAGGTCAAGAAGGGCCTGTTCCCCTGGACCGCCTCGGGCCGCGCCATCGCCAACGGCCGCGACGAGGGCTTCACGAAGCTGCTGTTCGACGAGGAGCACCATCGGATCCTCGGTGGCGGCATCGTCGGCACACACGCGGGCGACATGATCGGCGAGGTGGCGCTGGCCATCGAGATGGGTGCCGACGCCGTGGACATCGGCAAGACGATCCACCCGCACCCCACACTGGGCGAATCGATCGGCATGGCCGCCGAGGTGGCGCACGGTTCGTGCACCGACCTGCCGCCGGCGAGAAAGTAGGTTTGGCCTACCGGGGCGCGGGCGCCTGCTGGATCAGCCGCTGCGCGCGCGCATCGAGTTCGCCGCGCGCCGTGGTGCCCAGTGCGTCGTACGCCAGCACCGGGCAGCGTGTGACCGCGTCGTCACCTGCGTTCCATGCCTCGGGCGCGTCGACGCCGGTGGTTTCCATGCGCGTCAGGCCGAGCTGAGAAGTCAACCGCTGCGTTGCCGCCAGCGTACGCGCCTGCGAGATCAGCAGGTCGAATTGGGCGTTGGCATAGGCGCGGCGCGCGGTGAAGAGTTCGTTCTCGGCATTGAGCAGGTCGAGCAGGCTGCGCTGGCCAATGTCGAACTGCTGGCGATAGGCGTCGCGCGCCTTCTCGATCGCCAGCACGTTGCGGTCGAGTTGCTCGAGCTGCTCGGCGTACTTGCGCGTGTCGTTGAAAGCGATCGCAGCGACCTGCCGAGTGTCGCGACAGGTCTTGTCGCGCAGGTCGGCGGCCTGGTTCACCGTGTTGGCCGCCTGGCGGATTCGCGCCAAGTCACTGCCGCCGTTGTAGAGGTTCCAGTTCAGCACCACCTCGCCACTCACGTCTCGCTTCTGGTCGGGCACGCCGTCGAAGTTGCGGCCGGCTCCGGCACGCAGTCGCGCCTCGACGCGCGGCTGCCACGCGCCACCCTCGCGGCCCTTGGCGGTGGCGCGCGCGGCGCGCAGCGATTCGATCGCGCCGCTCACGGCCGGACTGGCCCGCACCGCCAGGTTCATCGCATCGCCGGCGCTGGCCGGCAGACCCGCGGTGGAGGCGACCGATCGGCCCACGCGCGCGGGCGGAAGTTCGCCGACGATCCGCGCGTAACGCGCCGTCACGTCATGCAGGTTGGCCGTCTCGGTGGTCAGGTTGCTCTCGGCCAGCGCCAGGCGCGCGTTGGCCTGCTCGCTGTCGACGCCGCGGCCCACGCCAGCGCGCGTGCGGCTGCCGATCTGAGTTGCGGCGTACTTGTGTTGTACGTAGTTGTCCTCGGCCAGCGCGACCAGGGCGCGTTGGCGCATCACGTCATGGTGGGCGCGCACAGCCTCGAGAGCCGTGTTCTCGGTGGCGTCGAGAAACTCGAACCAGCGTGCGCGCTGCTCGTGATCGGCGCGCAGGACGTCGCTGCGGATGACGTTGGCATCCCAAAGTACCTGCGTCACCGACAAGGCCACGCCGCTGCGTGAAAGACCCTGGCCCTCCGGCGTGCGCGTCGTGATGCGGTCGTTCGTGCGGCCGGCCGAAGCTTCGACGTCGACCTTGGGGAGCAAGCCCCCGCGCGAGATGTCGCCAGCCGCCGCCGCCGCGCGCAGTGCGTTCAGCCGTGCACTGACCTCCGGGTTGCCGGCAATCGCCTTTTGCGCCGCCGCGCGCACGGCTTCAGCGCTGGCCATCGGCACGGGTGCCGAGGTCTGCGCTGCGGCCGTGCACGCCAGCAGCGTTGCCAGGGCCAGCGCCGAGAGTCGTATCGATTGCATGTCGTCGTCCTGGTGGCCGAGCTGCAGTGCCCAAGAAATGGGCGCTGCGCACGGCGCGTTTATTCCGGATCGAGTGTAAGAGGCTGTTCATGCACCGCATCAGGGCGGCTGCCAGCGCGCGGCAGTATTCCACGGCAACTTGGCCGTGTTGACCACGATTTGTCACCACCAGCTGCATCACAGGCGGCATCTGCCGATGACGACATACGCCCGAGCGCGCCGCGCGCTCGGGCAACGCCGTGCCTGCGCCTCACCGCCTCCTCCATCCGCTCAGCGACCGTGGCCCCGCCCGCATGCGCGGGCTGGCTGCCGCGTGGCGCGCCGGTTTGTTCGGTCTCGCACTGCTTGTGTCCACGCCCTGGGCTCTGGACGCGGCCCGCATGCAGCGCGCGGCCGAGCGCCTGGGCCCGCGTGCCATGGCCGCCATGCCGTCACTCACGGCGCTGCTGCAGTCGGGCACAGGGCTCGACGACGAGGCGCTGCTCGACGCCGTCAATGCCTTCTTCAACCGCCGCATCGTCTTTCGCGACGACGCCGAGATCTGGGGGCAGGCCGACTATTGGGCCAGCCCGCTCGAGACGCTCGACAAAGGGCAGGGCGATTGCGAAGACTTCGCTATCGCCAAGTACTTCACCCTGTTGGCACAGGGCATGCCGGTGCAACGGCTGCGCCTGGTCTACGTGCGCGCGCAGATCGGTGGCGACAGCGTGGCGCACATGGTGCTCGCCTACTACCCGCGGCCTGATGCCGAGCCGCTGATCCTGGACAACCTGGTGACCAGCGTGCGCCCGGCCTCGCGTCGGCCCGACCTCGCCCCTGTCTTCAGCTTCAACAGCGACGGCCTGTGGAACGGTGTGGGTTCGCAAAGCGCAGGCGACCCGCTGGCGCGGCTGTCGCGCTGGCGCGAGGTGCTGGCCAAGGCCAGGGCGGAAGGCTTCCTGTGATGATGAAACCAGCTAAGGTGATGTCATGAGTCTCATGCGACAAATCGGGCTGCTCCTGGCGGCCGTGGTGCTGCTGGCCCTGGCCGGCGCGGTGGGGGTGAACCTGCACGCGGCACGCGACACGCTGGCCACGCAGATAAAGCTCAAGAACAGCGACAACGCGCAGAGCCTGGCGCTCGCGCTATCGCAGCAGCGCGGTGACCCCGCCTTGATGGAACTGCTGCTGGCCGCGCAGTTCGACACCGGCTACTACCGCAGCATCCGCCTCGTGCGAGCCGACGGCAGCGCCGCGTTCGCGCGCGAGGCCGGCGCGCGGCCGCAACGCGCGCCCGAGTGGTTCGCCGCGATGCTGCCGATCCCGTCGACGCCCGGAGTGGCTCAGGTCAGCGACGGCTGGCGTGCCCTCGGGCGCGTCGAAGTGGTCAGCCACGTGGCCTTCGCGCACGACGAGCTCTGGCGTGGCAGCGTGCAATCAGCGGCCCTGCTGCTCGCGCTGGGAGCATTGGCGATCGGCGTCGCCGCCGCTGGCGTGAACCGGATCCGTCGTCCGTTGGACGCGACGGTGGAGCAGGCCAATGCCCTGGTCGACGGCCGCTACGTCAAGGTCGATGAACCGAACGTGCCCGAACTGGCGCGCCTGGCGCGAGCGATGAACGGCATGGTCGACCAGGTGCATCGCCTTTTCACGGCGCAGGCTGCACAGGTCGAGCAATTGCGGCGCGAGGCGCATGAAGACCGTGGCACCGGCCTGCCACATCGCGCCCATTTCGTGCAGCGCCTGGCGGCTTTGCTGGACGGGGAAACCACGGCGGGCCATGGCACGCTCGTGCTGGCGCGGGTGGCGCAACTGGCTGACGTGAACCGCGAGCTCGGCCGCGAAACCACTGATCGCGTGTTGCGGGCGGCTGCCGTCACGCTGCGCGACTGGCCGATCGACGGCGCGCTGGCCGGGCGCCTGAACGGCGCCGACTTCGCGTTGGCGCTGCCCGGTGTCCTCCTCACGGCGCAGGTCGCGACGGCGCTGGCGCAAGCCCTGCAACAGGCGCTGTCGGGCATCGATGCGAACGTGCAGATGCACGTGGGCGCGGTGGCCTGGCGTCACGGCGAAGGGCACGGCCCCGGTGCGCTGCTGGCGCGTGCCGACCAGGCCCTGGCGCGCGCCGAGTGCGAAGCGCCGTTCGCCGCCCATGCCGAGCAGGCCGGTGAGGCGCTTGGCGGTGGCGCGGGCGAGGAGGATTGGCATCGTCGCCTGCAAGCCGCGCTGGCCGCGCAGCGCGCTCGCCTGGCAGACTACCCGGTGCTCGACGAGCGCGGTGCGCTGCTGCACTACGAGTCGCCGCTGCGTGTGCAACTCGACGAGGGCGGGCCCTTCGAGCCTGCGGCACGCTGGCTTCCGCTGGCGCAGCGCAGCCGGATGTTGCCTGCCATTGATCTCACCGCGGTACGACTGGCACTGGCAGCGATCGCCGCCGACGGTCAATCGCGCGCGGTGAACCTGGCGCTGGCTTCGGTCGCCGACGGCGAATTCACAGCGCGTCTGAGCGAGTTGCTCGCTGCGTCGGCGTCGGCCAGCGCGAAGCTGTGGCTGGAGGTGGGCGAGGCATCAGCACTCGGCCACTTCGAGTTGTTGCGCGCGTTCGCCGCCTTGGTACGCCCGCAGGGCGTGCGCTTCGGACTCGAGCACGCGGGGCACGCGTTGCACCAATCGCCACGGATCTATGAGTTGGGCCTGGACTACGTGAAGCTCGACGTGGCGCTGGTGCGGGGCGCGGCTGCCGACGAGTCGGTGCGCCGCTTCGTATCGGCCAGCGTGTCGCTGCTGCGTGCGATCCCTGTGCGCGTCTGCGCTGAAGGCGTTGCCACCGGGGCCGATGCCCAGGCCTTGTGGGAGTGCGGGGTGCAAGGCATCACCGGGCCATGGGCCAGCGCGACAAGCGCGCACTGATCTGAAGGCTGAAGGCGGATGCGACCGGGCCCGGGCGCAAGCCCGGGCCTGGATGTCGATCGGTGCGCCGATCAGGCGCCCGGCGGTACGTCGGTGATCAGCTTGCCGCGGTTGATCAGCTCGGCAATGATCTGGCTGTCGGTCGCAGCGCCACCCAGGCCGAGCGTGGCGCGGATGTCCACGCCGGTCAACACGATGCTCTGATCCTCCGCGCCGCTGGCGTAGGTGCCGCCGGCGAAGGC
>Ga0209797_10000304_pt1 | contig 24247 bp, 13 predicted proteins | sample DOMMetBare3Fresh_2_FD_187472 | JGI IMG/M metagenome (GOLD analysis project Ga0209797, IMG submission 187472) | Wetland sediment microbial communities from St. Louis River estuary, USA, under dissolved organic matter induced mercury methylation -... | ecosystem: Environmental > Aquatic >... | reverse complement strand
CTGCATCACCGCCACCTCGTCGGCGATGTACTCGACCACGCCGATGTTGTGGGTGATGAACAGGTAGGCCAGGCCCAACTCGCGCTGCAGCTCGCGCAGCAGGTTGAGGATCTGCGCCTGCACGCTGACGTCCAGCGCCGACGTCGGCTCGTCGCAGACGATCAGCCTGGGCTGCACCGCCAGCGCGCGCGCGATCGCGATGCGCTGGCGCTGGCCGCCACTGAACTCGTGCGGGTAGCGTTCGAGCGCCTCGCGGCGCAGGCCCACCTGGTCGGCGAGCTGCTCGAGTCGCTGCCGGCGCGCGCCCGGGTTCATCTCCGGGCGCAGCGAGACGAGCCCTTCCTCGAGGATGTCGAACACGCGCATGCGCGGGTCGAGCGAGGCATAAGGATCCTGGAAGATGATCTGGATGTCTCGCCTCGCGGCCTGCAGTGCGTCGCCTTCGAGCGCGAACAGGTTCTTGCCGTCGAACAGCGCCTCGCCCTCGATCGTGGCCTGGTCGCGCAGCAACTGCACGATGGCCTTGCCGCTGGTGGTCTTGCCGCAGCCCGACTCGCCCACCAGCGCCAGCGTGCGGCCAGCCTGGATGCGGAAGGACACGCCGTCGACCGCGTCGAAGTAGCCGGCGGTGCGTTGGAGCAGGCCTTTGCGGATCGCGAAGCGCACACGCAGGTTCCTGACGTCGAGCAGGGGCGCATCCGTTGCGGTGGCGCCCGCCGGGCCTGCGGCAGTGCCGGCGGCGGGCACGGTGTGGACGCTCCGGACCTACTCCGGCATGATCGGGGGCGGTCAGGGCACCGGCGGCGGCTCGACCGGACTGCCGTACTCCTTCTACCAGGCGCTCCGGCCGTTCACGGCCGTCGGTGCCAAGGTGCAGGTTGCCTTCGACGTGACCAACGCGGTCCGGGCGGCCAGCTTCGCGGACCTCAAATCGGTCCACACGGTGCCGGATCCGTACTACGTCACCAACGAGTTCGAGCAGAGCACGGACAACAAGGTCATCAAGTTCGTGAACCTGCCGCAGCGCGCCATCATCCGGATCTACTCGTCCAGCGGCGTGCTGGTGCAGGTGCTGGAGCACAACAGCAGCACGAACGGCGGTGACCAGACCTGGAACGTGCGCAACCGGAACAATCAGGTCGTCGCCAGCGGTGTGTACTTCTATCACATCGAAGCGAGCGGCGTGAGCGGTGGTTCGGCCAAGCGGGTCGGCCGGATGACCATCGTCAACTTTGCCCAGTAGTCCCCCAGGGGGCGGGCCCATCCGGGCCCGCTCCACAGCCAGGAGAATGGAACAGATGAAGCACACTCTTCCCCCGCGCCTGCTGCTGGTGGCGGCCCTGCTGGGTGGGACTGCCCCGAGCCTGCTGGCGCAGGCCGGTACCCAGCAGGACAACACGGCCTATGGCTCGACCTCCGCGGAGTTTCTGCTCCTCGGGGCCGGCGCTCGCGGCACCGCCCTCGGCGGCGCGTACGCGGCGATCGCGAACGATGCGAGCGCCTTGTACTACAACCCGGCCGGTGTTGCGCTGATGACCCGGCCCGGCGTCACCGTCGGCACCTATGATTACGTGGCGAACACCCGCTACAGCTGGGGTGGCATCGCCTTCCCGTTCGACGGCGCGTCCAAGACCTTCGGTGTGCAGATCGGCACCTTCGGCTTCAAGGACCAGCCGGTGTACACCGTGGACCAGCCCGAGGGCACCGGGGCGACCTACGACGTGAGCGAGACCTTCCTGGGACTGACCTACGCCCAGAATTTCTCGGACCGCTTCTCGGCGGGTATCACGGCGAAGTACATCTCCGACAACCTCGGTGACGCCAGCGGCAAGGCGTTCGCCGTCGACTTCGGCACGAACTTCCATGCCGCGCTCAACGGTCACCCGGTGAAGTTCTCGTTCGTGCTCGCCAACCTGGGCTCGAACATCGGCTACAGCGGCAACGCGCTGATCAGCGGCAGCCCGCGCTCACCGCTGCCGGGCGAGGATCCGGTTCCCGGTATCCCGCAGCCGAGCCAGTTCCGCACCAAGGCCTTCCCGCTTCCGACGACGTTCCGGGTCGGCCTGGCGTACGATCTGCTCACCGGCAACAGCAACCGCATCACCTTCCTCAGCGACTTCAACCAGCCGAACAACAGCAAGGCTGGGTTCTCCGCCGGCGCTGAGTTCATGAGCAAGAACCTCGGCGGGTCGCCGTTCTCGGCCGCCCTCCGTGGCAGCTACAGCTATGCGGCGGCGAACAACCTGGCCCCGAAGACCCTCCCGACCAACCTCAGCAGCAAAGAGGATCTGCAGGGTCTGTCCGTGGGCGGCGGCCTGATGTACGGCCAGGGGAGCTTCAACCTCAGCGTTGACTACGCCTACAAGTACATGGGTATTCTCGGACCCACCCACTTCGTGAGCTTCGGGCTGGGTTGGTAAGGCTGGCAAGGGCGCGCGAGGCGCGCGCCCCCACGCAGAATGGGCGATCCGGCATCGGATCGGCTCCAGCAAGGAACAGAATGCGACGGTGGAAGCTTCTGGCCGGAATCGCGGCCATCTCCGCCCTGACTCCGGTGGTGATGGTGGGTCAGGCGGAGCAGTCGGTGGCAGTCAGGGCCTTCCGGTTCTACAGGGCGGAAGGCCACCAGACCCTGGTGACGGCGTTCGTCGAGGTGCCGTACGACCTCCTCGAGGCCACGGCTGCAGCGAATGGCGAACTCAAGTACGGTGTCGTCGTCCAGATCACCGACGCGAGCGGCACGAGGCTGAACGAGGCCGCCTGGCCTGGCCGGGCCAAAGCGGACCTCCGCGGGATGAAGGCCAGCAAGCTGGAGATCCTCGATTTCTCCCTGGCGCCCGGGAAGTACCACGTGTCGGTGACGGTCACCGACTCGGTGAGCGGGCGGCAGTTCTCCAGCAAGACGGATGTGGAGGCCTGGAGCGAGTCGCCCAAGGCGTCGGACCTCATGCTCTCGCCGAGCATGCGTCTGGCGACCGACAGCGACACGATGCCCAGGATGGGCGAACGGCGGTGGGGAAACACGATGGTCACCCCCGCGCTCAGACTCCAGCTGACTCCGGTCCGCGCCAAGGCGTTCTACCTGCTCGAGGCCTACGCGGCTTCGCCGGACTCCGGCAGCATGCAGGTGAAGGTGACGGATTCCACCGGACGCACCGTCATAGGAACCCGGCCCGCGGCCGTGAAGCTGGCGATCGGTGGATCGGTGCTGAAGGGCCAGCTGGATCTGACCGGACTCCCCTCGGGGCGCTACCGGATGACGATCGAACTGGCCACCGCGGGGGGGAAGGACGAACGCTCGGATGAGTTCGTCATGGCCGACCTGCAGGATGCGCTGGCGCGGGAACAGGAACTGGCCGCGCTCGGGCGGGATTCCGACGAGGGTTACTTCGGCGCGATGACCGCGGCCCAGCTCGACGAGGCCGAAGCGCCGCTGGTCTACCTGACGAGTTCGGACTCGCTGTCGGTCTGGAAGACCGGCTTGTCGCTGCAGGCCAAGCAGCAGTTCCTGACCCGGTTCTGGGCCCAGCGAGACCCGACGCCGGCCACGCCGAAGAATGAGCTCCGCGAACAGTTCTACGGACTCATCGCTCAGGCGAACAAGGCGTATGGGGATGGCGGGCGCAGCACGACGCCGGGCTGGAAGACGGACCGCGGCCGGGTCTACGTGAAATACGGGCCGCCTTCCGACATGCTGGACCGTCGCACCCCGTCGGGGCAGTCGCCGCCCTACCAGGTCTGGCGCTACACCCGCGGCAAGGAGATCTACTACATCTTCGCCGATCGCAGCGGATTCGGAGCCTACAAGCTTCTGGCGACGAACAGTTTGAAGGAAACCTCGACGCCCGGGTATGCCGACATCCTCGGCGCGGTGGCGTTGCAGGACATCAGCCGGTGGCTGGGGGTCGATCTCTTCCGCGACGCCAACGGACGGATCGGCAATCAGCAGTGTGATCAGAACAACTGTTGACCAGATTCAGGACCCGTTCCCGGGCGAGCGGTGCTCAAGTATCCGACTTCTGACATGAGGTACACAGTCATGAACCGTGTGACACGTGGTACGGTTGTCCTCGCCGCCGCAGTCGCGCTGGTCTCCTGTAAGGGAGACCCGACAGGCGATCTCCGGAACGGCATCGATCATCTGATCGCCCTGCCGGGCGCGATCTTCATCGGCCCCGACTCGACCAAGACCGTGCTGGTCGAAGCGGTCGACAAGCAGGGGAACCGGCTGGCCGCGAACTTCGCCCTCGGCAGCGTGGGGGCCGGGATCACGGTCGTGCCGGACGATTCCTTCAACCTCGTCTATAACACCAACGGCCAGCTGGTCCCGCCGAAGAACTGGACCCGCATCCAGTACATCGTGACCGGCACGTCGAACTCGAACAACTCGAGCTTCGTGGTGACTGCGGGTGGCAAGTCGGTGACGATCCCGGTGCGCCTCATCCCGGACACCGCTAGCACCCTCACCGTCTCCGCGACGGCGCCGGCGCTGGGAGATACCGTGGTGGCCACCGCTGGCGCGAACTTCAAGTTCACGCCCGCCAGCGTCGTGAGCCTTGCTGGCGCGACTGTGGTGACGCTGGGCATCTCGGCCGACAGCACACAGATCTCGTTCATCCCAGGTCCCAGCGGTAACGGGCCGATTTCCGTCACCAGCATGGTGGTCTCCTACGCCACCGTCCTCAGCGGATACACTGCGACCTCCGGTGCCACGACAGTAACCACACCCGCAGTGCTCGACTTCCCGGCGACCTTCTCGACGGCGACGCCGAGCAGCTTCCCGGCCCAGGATACCGTCACGATCACCGCCGGCGCCGGCTTCAAGTTCCTGCCGACCGCCACGGTCTCGATCGGTGGCACCGCGGGCTTCATCATCAGCCGCGCACCGGACAGCTCCGCGATCAGCTTCATCCCGATCTCCGGCTCGACCTCCGGTCCTGCCACGGTCAATGGGGTAGTGCTGAGCTTCCTGACGGGAGTGCCCCTCACCCTTCCGACTCAGAGCTCGATCACTGTGGCTGCTTCAGGAGCCACGACGCTGGCCGGCGCACCCACGATCAACATCCCGGCGACCGGTGTGACGAGCTTCTACGTGGATGGCGGTCTGTTCGCCTCTGCGGCACAGTGCGGCAACATTGGCAATCACTGCCGGTTCTACAAGATCGTCCTCGGGAGCCCGCGCACCTTTGACCTCTCGTTGCGCTGGGGCAATACGGCCGACATCGGTGGGTACTTCATCGACGCCGCCGGTAACGACCAGTTCGGCGACTTTGCCTGCGACAGCTTTGGGTCCGGCGCTGGTGGCCAGCCCGAGGCCTGTTCCCAGACCCTGCCGGCCGGCACCTGGTACCTCGCCCTCGCCGACTTTACGGCCGCTGCGCAGAACACCACCACTGTCCAGATGACGCTCACCGGTCAGTAAGCCGTCCCCGAGGACATAGACGAACGGCCCCCGGCAAGTCGCCGGGGGCCGTTCTCTTTTCCTGTCCCAGATCGGGCCCGATTCAGCCCTCGAACTCGGCGTCTCCCTCCCGAAATTGCCGCTGATAGAGCCGAGCATAGAGGCCGCCACGGGTGAGCAGTTCGTTGTGGGTTCCCTGCTCCACGATGCGCCCATGATCCAGCACGATGAGCCGGTCCGCCCGGCGGACCGTGGACAGGCGGTGGGCGATGATCAGGGTGCTGCGGCCCACCAGGAGCTTCTCCAGGGCATCCTCGATCAGTCGCTCGCTCTCCGTGTCGAGGCTGCTGGTCGCCTCGTCCAGGATTAGCACCCGTGGATCCTTGAGGATGGCTCGGGCGATCGCGATCCGCTGCCGCTGGCCCCCGGAGAGCCGGACCCCGCGCTCGCCGACGAGGGTGTCATAGCCGCTGGGCAGGCGTTCGACGAACTCATGGGCGTGCGCCGCGCGCCCCGCCGATTCGATGTCGGCCAGGGAAGCGCCGGGTCTCGCGTAGGCGATGTTCTCCCGGATCGACCCGCTGAACAGCGCCGGCTCCTGGGGAACGATGCCGATGGCATGTCGAAGGTCGGCCAGCCGGAGCTGGCGGACATCGCAGCCATCGAGCGCGATGCTCCCTTCGGTCACATCCCAGAATCGTGGCAACAGAGAGGCGAGCGTCGTCTTCCCGGCACCCGACGGCCCGACGAGGGCCACGGTCTCGCCCGGTGCCACCTCGAGCGAGACCTCTCGCAGAGCCCAGGGGCCATCAGCGGCGTCGCCGTAATGGAAGGAGACCCGGTCGAAGGTCACCCGGCCGCGCACCGGCACCGGAAGCGTGGCGGGAGAAGCCGGGTCCTTGATCGGGCTGACCATCTCGACGAGCTGGAACACCCGCTCCGCCGCCCCGACCGACTCCTGATAGGAACTGAAGAATGAAATGAGCGACGCCACCGCCCCGGCGATCATGATGGTGTAGATCATGAAGGTGAAGAGCGTGCCCGGCGTCAGCTGACCGTCGAGCACCAGCCGGCCCCCCTGCCAGAGCACGATGACGATGGCGGAGAAGGTGGCAAAGGTGATCACGCCGAAGAAGACGCCGCGCACCTGCGCCCGGGTGATGGCCGCCGTCACCGCCTGCCGGATGCGGATCCCGTAGCGCTCCCGCTCCTGTCCCTCCTGCACGAAGCTCTGCACCGTCCGAATCTGACTGATCGCCTCTTCGGCCAATGCCGTCGCCTCGGCAATCTTGTCCTGCACGCTGGTGCTCATCTTCCTGAGCCGGCGGCCGAAGAAGAAGATCGCACCGACGGCCACCGGCACCGCGGCCAGCGCGGTTAGCGTCAGTTTGGGCTGCACGATGATCAGCATCGTGATCCCGCCGGCCAGGGTGAGCAGCTGTCTGAAAAACTCGGCGAGTTGATGACTGAGCGTGCCCTGGAGCTGCCCGATGTCGGTGGTGAGCCGGCTGATCAGCTCGCCGGTGCGGCGGTCGGCGAAGAACCCGGGAGGCATCTCGAGCAGCCGCGCAAAGAGCGTTTCCCTGAGGCCGGCCACGGCGCGCTCGCCCGTGGCGGTCAGGAGATAGGCTTGGGCGTAGTTGAGCAGCGCCTGGGCGATGACGACGCCGACCAGTTGGAGGGCCTTCTGATCGAGGTTCGCTCGGCCGCCTTTGAGGAAGGCCGCGTCGAGCAGCCAGCCGGTGAGCCGGGGAAAGGCGAGGCTGGCCGCGGTGCTCGCCACCAGGCAGACGATTGCCGTGCCGAGCGCCAGCCGGTGCGGCCGGATGAGGGGCAGCAGGCGCTTGAGGGCTGTGGGGGGAGGGAGGCGCCGTTTACGGGCTGCATCAGGTGCGGTCATGGGTGGGAAAACTAAACCCCCGGAGGAGCGATCCGGGGGCGGTCGGGGCCTGCCTCGCTGCTCTGTGAGGGAGCGCTCAGGGCGCGTGGTGCGCGGCCGGCAGCGCCGTGGAACCCGGGGCCATCGCTTCCGTTTCCGGATGGTCGAGAATCAGGAGTGGGGCCCGTTCGTAGCCATGTCCGAAGGGCACCGCGCGATCGACGCCCATGGCCACGAACAGCAGGGCCAGGTAGAGGAGTGAGTACTTGTACATCTTCCACGCGGTCGGCGTGACGCCCGCCTCACGCAGTACCTTGATGCTGTACCAGAGCAGCCGCCCACCGAGCGCGAGGGCCGCGACGGCGTAGAAGAGCCCGAGCGCGCCAAAGATCGAGGGCATCACCGTCAGCGGAATCAGCATCAGGGTGTAGGCGAGCATCTGGATCTTGGTCCACTGATCGCCCTGCACGACCGGCATCATCGGGATGCCGGCGCGGGCATAGTCCTGCTTCTTGATCAGCGCCAGCGCCCAGAAGTGGGGTGGGGTCCAGAAGAAGATGATCGCGAACAGGTAGATGGCCGGCAGATCGAGCGTTCCGGTCATCGCAGTCCAGCCGACCAGCGGCGGAAACGCGCCGGCCGCTCCGCCGATGACGATGTTCTGCGCGGAAATCCGCTTGAGCCAGACGGTGTAGACGAAGATGTAGAACAGGTACCCGCTGAAGGCCAGCCAGGCACTCAGCGGATTGACGAAGTGCCAGAAGATCCAGAACGCGATGGCACCCTGCGCCAGCCCGAAGGCGAGCGCGGCGAGCGCGGAGATCCGGCCCGAAGGGATCGGCCGCAGTCTGGTCCGGGACATCAGCATGTCGATGTCCCGGTCGAACCACATGTTCACGGTATTCGCGCCGCCGGCCATCAGATAGCCGCCGACGATGACCCAGAGGACCAGGGAGATCGGTGGAACCCCGTGCCCGGTGATGTACATCGGCGCGACGGTGGTGAGCAGCAGCAGGGAGATGATCCGTGGCTTGGTGAGCGTCACCAGGTCGGCCATCAGTGACGGGGTTGCCACTGCCTCCGCATCCAGCGCGGAGACCGGGCCGACGATCCCCTCGGACGTCGCGGATGCGTGAGCCGGGTCCTCATGCGCCGGACTCCGGGCGGTGAGCATCCGGCGCGAGCGGAACGCCAGCACGATGGCCGAGGTCCACACGAGCGAGCCGACGAAGAGATGGGCGGCCCGAAGCGAGGTCGGGAGCAGGCTGAGCATCATGGCCGCGCCGACCGTCACCTGAAGCACGACGATGGCGGCCAGCATCCACGCGGCGCGGCGATAGGCTGCCGCGCCCTCACCGGTCAGCCGGCGCGAGCCCAAGGCGAGGCCGATGGTGTGCCCGAGAAAGAGGAAGGCCAGCACCCGGTGCACCCACTGGAGCTTGCCTAGTGCCTCGGCCGGCGGCAGGACGCCGCCGGCGCAGAGCGGGAAGCCAAGGCAGTACAGGCCGGCGTTGTAGTTGGCGACGAAGGCCCCGAAGACGACGACCAGGAAAGCGAGCCCCGGCGCCAGGAGTGCCCCGGTCGGTCCCCGGCCCGGAATGACCTGTTCGCCGCGCAGCTGCTCCCCGGCCCGGAGCGCCGCCACGACCAGGAGGCCGAGCAGCACCATGGCGTTGGTCAGATGGACGACGACGGTGGGGGCGGCGTTCCAGAGCTTCACCGTGACCGCGCCGAGCACGATCTGGAGCAGCAGGACGGCCAGGGCGAGGAGAGCAGGGTTTCTGAGGGCCGGCTGATCCCGATGCCGCCGCAGGGCGATGGCGGCCAGTGCCGCGACCGCGAAGCTGACCAGCAGCGCGACCCAGCGGTGACTCCACTCGATGACTTCGAGGGTGTCACTGAGGTTCGGCAGGATCCGGCCGTTGCAGAGTGGCCAATGATCGCCGCACCCCATGCCGGAGCCGGTGATCCGGACCACGCCACCCAGCGTGATCAGGCCGACGGCCAACCCGGCCGCGATCATGGCGCCCCGGCGGTAGAGCTGGGCGCCCGTGTCAGCCTCTGAATGCATGCTGGAAACTCCGAACCGTCTGGGGAAAGCGCCCTTTGGGGGGCCGAACGAGGGTAAAGAACGGATCGGGGGAGCGGGTTGTCAAGTTGAGTTTGGAGGGGCAACTTACCCCTCCCTGACCCCTCCCCCGGAGCCATTCCATTCCATGACCAACGCCCCCGACCAATGGGGTGAGCGGCTGCCCCGCCGCCTGGGCCTCTGGAGCGCCGTCGCGGTCCTGATCGGATCGACCATCGGCAGCGGCATCTTCCGCACCCCGGCCTCGGTGGCGCAGCGGGTGGACGATGTGCCGCTCTTTCTGCTCGCCTGGGTCATCGGGGGGGCGGTCGCTGTCTGCGGGGCGCTGACCTACGCCGAACTCGCCGCTGCCTTTCCGCGGAGCGGGGGGATCTACGTCTTCCTCCGTCAGGCGTTCGGTCCCCTGCCGGCCTTCCTGTTCGGCTGGGCGGAGCTGCTCATCATCCGGCCCGGCGCCTACGGCGCCATCGGCATCACGGCCTCCGCATACGCGCTGCGTACCGTCGGGCTGAATCCCGCGGCGGAACTCGCCGGGCTACCGTTCCGCGGCGACCAGCTCCTGGGCGCCGGGTTCATCATCCTCGTCGGGGCGGTGAACTACTTCGGCATCAGACGCGGTGCCGTGATTCAGAATGTGAGCACGGTATTCAAGGTTGGCGCGCTGGCGGCACTGGTGATTCTCGGTTTCGCGATGGGCAAGGGGCAGGGGATGGCGCCGATGCTGGCCCAGCGCGCCGAGGTGGCGGTCTCGCCGTTCCTGCTCGCGATGGTGTCGATCCTCTGGGCCTACGACGGCTGGGCGGACCTCGCCTTCGTTGGCGGGGAGGTGAAGGACCCCCAGCGCACGCTGCCCCGGGCGCTGATCATCGGCACTTCGGTCGTCGTGCTGCTCTATCTCAGCGCCAACCTGATCTATCTCTACCTCATCCCCATCGCGCAGATGAAGCAGGCCGAGCTGGTCGCCGCCGACGTCGCTCAGCTGCTGATCGGGCCGGCGGGGATCGTGGCGGTCTCCGCCGCGGTCGCGGTGAGCACCTTCGGCACCCTGAATGGGTCGATGATGACCGCGCCCCGGATCTTCTTCGCCATGGCGGATGACGGCCTCTTCCCGAAAGCCATCGCCCGGGTCGATCCGAAGACCGGCGCGCCGACTGCGGCCATCCTCCTGGCGGCGGTCATGGGCGTGATCTTCGTGCTCATCAAGACCTTCACCGAACTCGCGGACCAGTTCGTCATCGGCATCTGGCCGTTCTATGCACTTGCCGTGGCGGGCGTCTTCGTGCTGCGGCGGACCCAGCCCGACCTGCCGCGGCCCTACCGGACCTTCGGTTATCCGGTGGTGCCGCTGCTGTTCCTGGGAGCGTCGCTGTTTCTGCTTGGGAACTACCTGGTCTCGGAGACGAAGGCGTTCGCGGTGGACATCGTCGTGATCCTGAGCGGCGTGCCCGTCTACTACGGCTGGAAGCGGTGGAGCCGCTGACCGGGCCGCTCCCGGCGGGATCCCAGGCTTACCCCTCGGTGATTTCGAGGGAGATGTCCGCGCCCTTCACGCTGTGGGTCAGCGCGCCGATCGAAATGAAGTCCGCCCCCGCCTCGGCATAGCCCCGGACGTTGTCCAGCGTGATCCCGCCGGTTGCCTCGATCGTGATGTCGGGGCGCGCCGCCCTGGCCCGCTGACACCAGGCTGCGACGGTCGCCGGCGTCTGGTTGTCGATCAGCAGGCGCGTCGCCCCCGCCCGGCACGCCTCTTCGAGTTGTTCTGGCGTCTCCACTTCAACGAAGCAGTCACTCACCCCGCGTGTCCCCGCCGCGCTCAGCGCATCGGCAAGCGTGCGCCCGCTCCGCGCAAGGGCCCGCCAGTGGTTGTCCTTCACCATGAGCGTCGTGGAGAGATCCAGCCGGTGCATCGCGCCACCGCCGGCCAGCACCGCCGTCACATCCAGAAGGCGGAGGCCCGGGGCGGTCTTCCTGGTGTGGAGGATCTGGGCCTGGGTGCCAGCGACGGCATCGACGTAGGTGCGTGTGGCGGTGGCGATGCCGACTGCACGCTGCAGCAGGTTGAGGATCGGACGCTCGGCCCGCAGGATGGAAGCAAGGTCACCCTGCACCACACCGGCGACGCTGCTGGCCTCGAGCGCCGAGCCGGTTGGCTGGTACCAGACGACGGGGTCGAGGCCGCAGATGATCGTGACCGCGTCGGCGTAGGAGGTGCCGGCGAGAACCCCGCCGCTCTTGAAGAGCAGGCTGCCCGTCGCGAACTGTCCCGGCGCCACGCAGGCCTCCGTCGTGACGTCCCGGATGCCGTCCTCCATCAGGGCCAGCTCCGCGATACGGCGGGCGTCGGCGCCGATGCGCACTCTGAGGTCACGCTCGATGATCATGGGGCCGCCTTGATGGAAAGTGTCACGCGGGTGATCGCCCGGTTGGTGGACAGTTTGGTGGAGTGTTGGCCCCGGGGCGCCAGAGCGAGTCGAAGGGCACAGGCCCGCCAAAGACCTGCTGATTGCGCATGGCCGGCCGGCCCCTAGTCGCCCGGTTTCTTCGTGATGCTCGGTCCCAGCGCCACCATGCGGTCGAGTGAGGCCCGCGCACGGGCGGCGATCTCGGGTGCGACGGTCACATGGAACTGGTCCTTCACCAGGGCATCGCGGGTGCCCTCGAGGGTGATGGTCTTCATGTAGGCGCAGACCGCAGCCCGGTCGGCGGCGAAGAAATGCTTCTCCGGCGCGAGCTGCTCCATGCGATGCATGATGCCCGTCTCGGTCGCGATGATGAATTCGGTCGCCGGCCGCTCCTTCACCAGCTGGATCATCCGCTCCGTCGACGCGATATGCACCCCCTCCGACGGAATGTCGCCATGCCCCATGGCGTAGATCAGCTGTCCCGCGCAGCCGCACTCGGGGTGTACCAGCACCTCGGCCCGCGGGTGCTCGTGGCGCATCCGTTCGAGAGTGTGCGGATTGATGTCCTTGTGCACGTGACACTCGCCCATCCACACCTCGACCTTCCGGTGCGGCCGCATCCGCTTGACGTGGGCGCCCAGGAAGAAGTCGGGGCAGAAGAGGATGCCCTTGTCCTCCGGGATCGCGTCGATCACCTCGAGCACGTTGCCACTGGTGCAGCAGTAGTCGAGTTCGGCCTTCACGTCGGCGGTGGTGTTCACGTAGCCGACCGCGATGTAGCCCGGGAATTTCGCCTTCCAGGCACGGACGTCATCGGCGGTGATCGTGGCGGCGAGCGAGCACCCCGCGGCCAGGTCGGGCAGCAGCACCCGCTTCCCTGGCGCGAGGATGGCGGCGGTCTCCGCCATGAAATGCACGCCGCAGAAGACGATCACCTCCGCGTCCGTCGCGGCGGCCTTGCGGGAAAGCCCCAGCGAGTCGCCCACGTAGTCGGCGACGTCCTGCACCTCGGCCCGCTGGTAGTTGTGCGCCAGGATCACGGCCTTCCGCGCGCGGGCGAGGTCCCTGATCTCCTGCTGTAATGCCGAGATCTGCGACGGGCTCAGCGTGGTCGGCTGAATGACGGGAAGCGTCACGGTCATGGGGCCGGAATCCCGCCGGGGGAAGCCACCGGCGGATAGTCGAGTCGCCGATGGCCGCCGCGGCTTTCGCGACGGCGGAGGGCGGCATGGGTGATCAGTCGGGCGACCAGCAGCTGATTGTGGGTGCGCCAGGCTTCCGGCGGGACGATCTTTGTCAGGCGGCCCAGTGCGCGCCGGGCCCGGCGGAGCCCCGCCTCGGTGCGGACCAGGCCGACGTCCGTCGTCATGATCTGCCGCATCTCCGCCAGCGCCGGGGTCGCCGCGTCGTCGGCGGAGCGGCCGGCGAATTCATCGCCGGAGGAGGGCGGGAAGGCCGGCACCGGATACTGCACCGGCGTAGCATGGCGCCAGCGGGCGGTGAAGGCCTCGCCCCGTCCGCGCGGCACCGGGCGGCTGCGCACGCCATCCATCCAGTCCTGCACGGCCCCGGTGGCCTCGCCGGCCCGATTGCGTGCGGCAAGCGCCCGCGCCACCCGGTCGGCGAAGACCATGCCCTCGAGCAGGGAGTTGGAGGCGAGCCGGTTCGCGCCGTGGACTCCGGTGCACGCGACCTCACCCACCGCCCACAGCCCTTCGCGGGTGGAGCGGCCATCGAGGTCGGTGCGGATGCCGCCCATGGCGTAGTGGAGCGCGGGGGCGACCGGGATCAGGTCGCGGGCCGGATCGAGGCCGTAATCGTGCAGGATCTTGGTGACACCGGGGAATCGCTCTTCGAAGTCGGCGATCTCCCGCGCATCCAGCCAGGCGCCCCCGGTCGCGTCCGCGGCGGCGACGGCGCGAGCGACGACATCGCGCGGGGCCAGTTCGCCACGCGGATCGGCATCAAAGGCGAAACGGCGTCCATCCTTGTCCACCAGAATGCCACCGGCGCCACGCACCGCCTCGGTGATGAGTGGTGCGGGATTTACGCCGGGCAGCTTGAGCGAGGTCGGGTGGAACTGCAGGAACTCCAGGTCCCGGAGTTCGGCCGCGGCGCGCCAGGCGAGCGCCCAGCCGTCCCCAGTGGCGACCAGCGGGTTGGTGGTGACGGCATAGAGCTGCCCCACGCCGCCGGTGGCGAGCACGACGTCGTTCGCCTCGAGGGCGAACGGCTCGCCGTTGCGTACCGCAATCACCCCCGTCACACGCGACCCGTCGTGGCAGAGCGAGGCCACCTCGGTGTAGCGCAGGATCTCGATCAGCGGATGCCGGCGGATGATCTCCGTGAGGAAGGCGACGATCGCGGCCCCGGTGCGGTCGCCGCCGGCATGGATGATCCGGGGCCTGGTGTGGGCCGCTTCAAGGCCGAAGCGCAGCGAACCGTCGGGGCCACGGTCGAAGACCGCGCCGGCTGCCAGCAGCTCACGGATGCGGTCGGGACCTTCGGCGGTGAGCACCCGCACCGCCTCAGGGTCGGACATGCCGTCACCGGCCGCGAGGGTATCGGCGGCGTGCTGGCTCGGGCTGTCATCGAGGCCGAGTGCGACCGCGATCCCGCCCTGCGCCCAGGAACTCGCACTGTCGGCGAGGAGTCCCTTCGTGACCAGCAGGGCCGGCTGCCCCACGGCGGCGAGCCGCCAGGCGGTCCACAGCCCGGCGATGCCGGTGCCAACGATGACGGGACGGGGGGAAGAAGCCATGCGCGGAATATAGGTGGCCGGTCGCAGCGCCAAGGCATGCCTCGGCGCCTGGTCTAGGTCCGTACCCGGCTCATCAGCCAGAGCGCCGCGGCGAAGAAGAGTACGTTCGGCGCCCACGCGGCCGCGACCGGATTTACGATGCCGGTGACACCGACCGCCTTGGAGAGCTGAATCAGGGAGAGAAAGAGTACGGTCGTGCCGAGACTGATCGCGATGCCGATCGCCGTGCCCTGCCGTGGCGAGGAGACTGCCAGCGGCGCGCCGAACAGCGCGATGACCAGACAGGTGGCCGGCAGCGCGATCTTGAGTGCGCGATCGACCTCGATCTTGCTGGTATCGTTGCCCGAACGCTGCAGCGCTTCGATGTACCGGGTGAGTTCCGCGTACCGCATCTCCTCCGGCGCCTTGGGTTCCGCCAGGAGGTCCACCGGCTCCTGGGAGAGCGCCTTGAGCCGGGCCGAATGAAAGCGGAGGCTCACCTGCATGCCGCGATCGAACATCCGCCGGCTGGTGCCGGACCAGAGCCGCCAGGTCTGCAGCGAATCGTCGTAGGTCGCGCTGTCGGCGCTGACCGCGAGGTTGGGATAGTCGAGCCCCTTGCCCTGTCGCTCGAACACCAGTTGCCTGAGCATCCGGTGCTGCACGTCCAGCGACCGGATGGTGTACACCCAGCCCTGGTCGGCGCGGAACACGAAGTTGTACCGCGCGGTGCGCGGCTTGGCGAGTTTCGCCTTCTGCAGCTCGAGCTGCCGGCTGGTGGACTCCGGCGCCAGTTCGCCCACGACGAACGCCAGGCCCGAGGTCAGCGTCGCGGCGATGAAGATCGGCAGGGTGAGGCGATAGAAGCTCAATCCCCCCGCCTTGGCCGCGGTGAGTTCCGAATACCGGCCCAGATTGCCCACGGTGAACACCGTGGCGAAGAGCACCGCCGCCGGCATGACGAGGAAGACGTTCTCCGGCAGCGCGTAGAAGTAGCTGACCACGATCTCCGGGATCTGGAGGCCGCGGGCGATGAGCCGTTCCAGATTGTCCGTCATGTTGATCATGATGGACACCACCGGGAACCCGATGGCGGTCAGCACGAAGATGACGACCCAGGAGCGGAGGACGTATCGGTCGAGGATGCGCACTCAGGCCGCCTTCCGCCGGCGGAACCGGCTCGCGATGGAGTCCCACAGCTCGCTCAGGTCGCCGCCGCGGGTGGAGCCCGATTCGCGGCTCACCCGGTAGAGGCCGAAGATGCCAAGGGTGCCGAAGATGATGTTGGGTGCCCACATGGCCACCCACGGATCGACGATATTGTTGTTGCCGAGCCCCTCGCCGGCGATGAGCCCGACATAGTAGATCGCGAAGACGGCGAGGCCGCCTCCGATGACCAGGCCCATGCCGCCCCGCGGAAACCGCAGGGCCATCGGGATGCCGACCAGGGCGAAGACTAGACAGGCGACGCTGATCGCCCACTTCTTGTGGACTTCGACGAGGTATTGATCGGCGCGCAGGCCCGAACTCTTGATTTCATCCCGGGCCGAGGAAATCTCCGACCAGGTCGTGATGCCGAGCGGTTGCCGCACGCCGTGCGGCGGGGGCGGGCGGACGGCGCCGGTCAGCGGCACGGCCGCGGGCACATCGTCCAGCCCGATTTCGGCCGATGTGGCCTGCCGTTCCTGTGCGGCCGAGTCCGGCTCGGCCGTCCCCAGCGTGCGTCCCAGAGCGGCGAACGCCCGGCAGTAGGCGACGGGTCGGGGGCGCGGCACCCGGGGGGCCGGGGGGTGCGGCGGGAGGGCCAGCAGCGCACGCAGGTCCCGGTCGGCCGTGACCTGGCGGCGCTGCTCCGCGAGATCCACCTCGTATTCCGCACCCTGGACCACCTCCATCATCTCGCAGGTGCCCATCTCGCGGTCCCCGCGGACGCCGTCGTTGGCCTCGAGATCCAGCCGATTCGAGACGTCCTTGACGAGAATGGTATTGGTCGCGAAGTCCGTCACCTGCATGAGGGCCGCATCGCTCTGCTTGAAGGCATGAATGGCGCCCCGCCAGAGCGTGAGTTGCAGGTTCGTGCCCTGGTCGGTGAAGCCCATGATTCCGCTGTCGGCGTAGATGATCCGTCGGCTCTCAGTGCCCGCCATGTCGTAGATCGTCACGCTGCGCAGCCGGCCGGTGTTGGCATCGATCCGGCTGGCCCGCAGGAACATGCCGCTGGGCGGGATCTCGTTGATCACCTGTTCGCGCAACTCCAGCGTCGGTTTCTTGCGCTGGATGTTGATCAGCAGGTTGCGCAGCTTGGCGTTGCTGTCGGGCAGGACCTGGTCGGTGAACCAGAAATTCACGCCGGTCAGGAGCAGGCCGGCGACGATCATCGGGCGCAGCAGCTGGAGGACGCTCAGCCCGCTGGCCCGCATGGCGGTGATCTCGCTGTCGGCCGCGAGGTGGCTGAAGCAGTACAGCATCGCGACCAGGACCGCCATCGGGAGCGTCATGGCGATGATGAACGGCAGGCAGAGCAGGAAGACCTCGCCAATCACCGACCACGGCAGCCCCTTGCCGACCAGCGCCCCGAAACGGCGGGCGATCTGATTGAGGAGCATGATGCTCGTCATCGCCATGAAGGCGAAGATGAGCGGTGGGATGAACTGCCGTACGAGGTATCGGTCGAGCAATCGGACCACAGGCGAAGTCTCCGCGCGATAACGAGTTGTGAGCCTTCTACCCGGCCAGTATATTCCCGGTGTCCCGCACCTTCAAGCCTGACGTCTCTGCCCAGTTCCGCATCCCAGCCCGGCTAGTGCGCGCTCTTGTATTCGCGGCGCTCATGGCCCTCGCCCCTGCTGTGCTCCTCGCGCAGGGGGATTCGACTACGTCCGCATGGCTGCGCTTCCGGGCCGAGACCCCCCTGCCGTCCCTGAAGATACCCGCGATCTACCGGAGTCCATGGGCCTCGGGTCCGCGGCCCTCCGCCGAGGCGGTGGGCCAGGCGTGGCAGGAGGAGGTGCTCCGGGTGGTCGACTCCCTCCGGATCAGCCGGCAGACGGCGCTCCGGATGCGGCGGATCTACGGTCGTCGCGCCGGCGTGGGTGAGGAGGCACCGGCGGAACGCCGGGGCGTGCTGGGACTCTCCCGGAAATATGCCGACCTGAACATCGAGGGCACGGCGCGCATCGAGCTCCGGACGGAACGGCTCAAGAATCTGCGCTGCACGCCGGCGCAGTTCCTCGACCTCAACTCCGGCTGTCGGGGCGGCTTCAAGGCGCCCCGGCTCGACACCTATCTCGCGGTACGGTCGGGCGGCCTGATCGGCCGGCGCCTGCACGTCGATATCGACTACGACACCGAGCGCGACTTCAACGCCCGCAACAATCTCCAGATCTACTACGAGGGTCTCGAGGACGAGGTCGTGCGACGGGTGGAGGTTGGCACGGTGACCTTCAGGCCGCCGCAGTCGCGCTTCATTACCGCGAATATTCCGGCGAACAACTTCGGCGTAAACGCCACCTTCCAGGTGGGGGCGCTGCAGTTCCAGGGGATCGCGGCGACGCAGAAGGGCAGCGTGGTCGCCGAGCGAACCTACAGCGTGGGCAGTTCGACGGTGCAGCCGCAGGACCGTGAGGTCCGCGACATCGACTTCGAGGCGAACCGGTTCTTCTGGGTCGTGGATCCCCTGATCCTGTCCGGGTTCCCGTCCATCGACATCCTGCAGATCGATCGGGCGAGTCTGCCCCCCGCCGCGCAGATCAACCAGGGAGATGTCCGGGTCTACCGCTACCGTCCCTCCTCCCGGACTGGGGTCAATCCCAACCTCGGCGGCATCAACGCGGTGGCGATCGGCGAGGACTCGGCCCAGCGGGTCACCGCGCAGTGGCAGCTGCTGCAGCGCGACCTCGATTACTACGTGGACCCTACCGGTGTCTGGGTGGCCCTGTCCGCCCGGCTCGACCAGAACGACTACCTGGCCGTCAGCTACCGGAGTGCCGCGGGCCAGATCGGTACCTTCCCCGCGCAGGATGGCGGACTCATCCCGGGCCAGCCCCCCAGGGACACGCTGCTGCTGATCGTACAGCCCAAGGTAAGCGCTTCACTGGCGACGTTCCGTCACGAAATCCGCAACGTCTACCGCGTCGCCGGTGCCGATCTGGATCCCGCTTCCCTGAAGGTGAACCTGACGCTGAACCGTTCGGAGCGGCCGCTACGCCCGGGAGCCCAGTCCACCTATCTGGCCGAACTCGGGCTCGCGGTGCCGGCGGACCCCAACACCTTCAACATTCAGGACCGGCTCTTCCCCCGGGCGCGCGACCCGAACGCCTCGCTGACGATCAAGGATTCGTACATCGTCTTCCCCGAGCTGCAGCCGTTCGCGGATGGTGCGCGCCTGCAGCCCACCGAGCGGAACGACTCGCTCTATCGTACGCCGGGCTACCTGCTCTACACGGAGGGGCCGCCGGGGAAGTTCCTGTTCCGCCTGCGCTACAACGCCAGCTCAGGCGGGGACCGCTCCTCGCTCGATCTCGGCGCCCTGCAGATCCGCGACGGGAGTGAGGCGCTCTTCCTGAACGGGCGCCGCCTGAACCGTGGCACCGACTACACGATCAACTACGACCTCGGCCAGGTCAGCTTCGTCGATCCGCAGGGACTCTTCGGTGGCGGCAGCGGCACCATTCAGGCCCGGTTCGAGGAGCGCGGAATCTTCGCCGTCGCTCCGACCCAGATCTACGGGATCTCCACCCGCTACAGCTTCGGCGAGACTGGTGGCGTCAACCTGCTCGGCATCTACCAGGTGGAGCAGAGTGCGTTCAACCGCCCGCAGCTCGGCTTCGAGGCCTCGGCGCAACTGGTCGGCGGGGTGAGCACCGACCTGCGCTTCCAGCCGAACGCCGTCACCCGCTTTCTCGATCACCTCACCTCCAGTCCGGCGACCGCGCCCTCGCGGCTTGACCTGAACGCCGAACTCGCCTTCACGAAGCCCGACCCCAACCGCTCGGGTCAGGCCTATCTGGAGGAGTTCGAGGGCGATCCCGGTGTGCCGCTCTCCCTGCGCGAGACGCTCTGGGAGTTCGGGAGCAAGCCCCAGTTCACCGACGGCGTCCAGACCCTCTTTGGCGGGGCGTTCGATACCACCGAGGCCGTTCAGCTGACCTGGCAGAATCTGGTGCCCGACCCCGCCACCGGATCGGCGGCGCAGCTTCGCGCCCGCGACATCGACAACCGGATTCAGGTCGCGGGACAGCAGGATCAGCTCGAGACCGTGCTCTACATGACGCTGCACCCCGACACCGCCGGTGGACAGGTCAATAACCAGAGCAAGATCCAGTGGGCGCTGCCCACCAAACTCAATCGCCCCCGGTGGCGGTCGATGGTGACGTCCCTCAGCTCCACCGGCGTGGACCTGAGCAAGAACGAGTTTCTGGAGTTCTGGGTCTTTCACGACGGGCGCGCCACGGCGGACACCGCCGGGGTGGAATTGGTGCTCGATCTGGGCAGCGTGAGCGAGGATGCGATCGCGGCGGCGCCGGAGAGCCTGACGGTCGTCGGCAGCGACTCGGTCTTCACCGGCCGGCAGTTCGTCGGGCTCGGCCGGCTCGATACCGAGCGGGAGCCGACCGGGATCTACAACGCCGCCCAGGACGACAACGGCATCCTCGGCGATCGTCCCGATCTCCTGATCGTCAACGACGAACCATTCTCCAGGTTCGCGCTCTGCAAGCAGCAGCTCGCGAACGTCGTTCCCGTGTACCCCTGGGGCGACCTTGGCGAACGCTGCGGCAACGGCAACGGCGTGCTGGACGCCGAGGATCTTGATGGGGACAATCAGCTGGATGCGACCGGCAGCGCGGAGAACACCCTGCGCTGGGTCGTCGATCTGCGGGGGACGTCGAGTCCCTACTACGTCCGCGACGGCGTGCAGTCCACCACCGACCAGAGCGGATGGCGGCTCTACCGCATCCCGCTGCGCACTCCCGAATTCACCCTGGGCGCGCCGAACATCCGGCTGGTCAAGCATGTCCGGCTCACGGTGGTCGGCCAGCCTGACAACAACGGCCCCGACCTCCGGGCCTTCTTCGCCCTGGCTCGCATGCGGTTCCTCGGCTCGCCCTGGGTCAGGCGCTCCGACAAGCCGGTTGCCTCGCTCGACGGCGCCACCAGCTCGTCGCAGGGCGAAGTGGTGGCCTCGACCGTCTCCACCGAGAATATCGAGCTGGGCTATACCTCGCCGCCGGGCGTGCTGAGCGGACTCAGCAGCAAGGGCGGCAGCCAGGGGGAGTTCGGCCGCCAGATCAACGAGCGCTCGCTCCGGCTGATTGCCCGCCAGATCACCCTCGGCCAGCGTGCCGAGGCGTACCTGCGGTTCCCCAGCGGCGCGCAGAACCTCCTGCGCTATCGCCAGCTGCGGTGGTGGGCTCGCGGGCGCGGGCCTGGCTGGGACCCGGGTGCCCGCGACTTCGAGGTGTACCTGCGAGTGGGCAGTGACAGTCGGAACTTCTACCAGTACCGGACCAACGCCCAGACGACGAGCTGGGGCGCCGAGGTCACCGTGGACCTCGATCGCTGGCGGGCGCTCCGCGCCAAGATCGAATACCAGCGGCTGCAGGGCCCCGCCGACAGCGCGGCCCGAGTCGCCTGCGGGGGAGACACGCTCTCCACCGCATACGTGCTCTGCGACGGGCCCTATATGGCGTTCATCCAGGACCCGGCGGTCAATCCACCCAACCTGGCGAACGTGCAGGAGATCGCCGCCGGCATCATCCGGACCGGCCTCGTCGACCCGACCGACAGCGCCGAGGTGTGGGTAGACGACATCCGGCTGGTGGAGCCGATCTCGCAGGTGGGGTCCGCCGTCGCGCTGGACGCGCGGCTCGTGGCATCCGATGTCGGCGATCTCTCGCTGACCTATCTCCGGCAGGATGGCTACTTCCAGCAGATCGGGCAGGAACCGAGCTACCGCACGACTGGAACCATCCAGATGGGCAGTGGAGTCAGGCTGGAGCGCTTCCTGCCCACCTCACTCGGGCTGGTCATCCCGGTGCAGGTGAGCTATTCCCGCTCGACGGTCGATCCCCAGCTGCTCACCGGCACCGATATCAAGGGCGGCGACCTGGTCGGGCTGCGAAAACCGGAGAGCTGGAGTCTCAACTACAACTTTTCGGTCCGGAGAGCGCAGCGCGGCCGCTCGTGGGTGGTGCGCGGGTTCCTGGACCCGCTCAGCGTTTCAGGCAACTTCGCCAGCGGCAACAGCGTGTCCGAGCTTTCGCAGGCTTCATCCAGTTCGCATGCCTTGTCGGCGAACTACGCCCTCGTCTCCACCCGCCACGGGACCACCCTCAATCTCGGCGGCCTGGTACGACTGCTGCCGCACTTCCTCCGGCGGAGCGAGGGAGGCCAGGCGCTGCAGCGGCCGTTCCTGAATCTGGTGCCCGGCAACATCCGGTTCGCCAGCGGACTGCAGCGATTCCAGGGAGACCTCCTCGCCTTCCAGGCTCCTGTCAGGCGGCCGTCCGACGCCCTGCTCACGCCGGTCACGTCGCTGACCCACCTCTGGCGCAACAGCGCCGGGTTCTCGTGGCAGCCGCTGGGCATGCTCAACCTGTCCAGCGACCTCGCGAGCACGCGCGACCTCCGCCGCTACGCCGATTCGACCACCCTGGGCCGGGTGGCCACCGCCGCCCGCAAGCGGCTGGCCGGTCTCGACGTCGGCGTCGAACGCGACCGCCAGTTCAACACCGGCCTCGCGATCACTCCGCGCATCGCGTCCTGGCTCCGGCCCCGGTTTCTCACGGCGAGCAGCTTCGTGCTCTCCCGCAGCCTCACCAGCCGACAGCCGATCCGCGAGGACGGCGACACCGCCGGCGCGTTCATCCTGCCCCAGACGCTGAACAACACCCGATCCAAAGAGGTGGGCGTCTCCCTCGATCTCGGCCGGCTGATCAGCCGCATCGCGGGTGACTCCGGCTCGCTTGCCCGGGCCACCCGCCGGGTGCGCCCGCTCGATGTGAGTGACCGGCTCATCCGTAATTCGACCTTCGACCTCGCCGCCTTCAGCCCGAGCCTCGGGTATCAGTTCGCCCTCGGCGGCCTCGGGTCCTTCCTGCGGCAGCAGGGCGACTCGGCCATCGGGGCCGCCGAGATCCGAAACACCACGTTCTCCTCCGGCGCCGACCTGCCGATGGGGGCGTCGTTCACTCTGGCGTACAGCCGGGTTCGGACCAATCGATTCCAGCACGTGCCGGGATCGTTCCTGACCTCGGAGACCTATCAGCGCGAGTGGCCCAAGGGCAATGTGCGCTTCACCCGTACCCTCAACGGCACCCCGATCTCCGTGATCGGCATCGGGACAACCTTCCGCAGTGTCCGTGGCTCGACCCTGCTGCCCAGCGTGAGTGGCCGCCCCGTGCGGGTCCAGAACAGCTCGTCCACCTGGACGCCGGATGCCCAGGTCACGCTGCGCAACGGCATGTCCTTCACCTTCTCCTACTCGATTCTGAACCAGGAGAACGTGGCCAACGGCAACCAGACGGTGCTTGACCAGAAGGACCTCACCGCCGGGTTCAATCACGCCTTTGCCCTGCCGGCGGCGATCAGCCGGGTGCGGCGCATCATCCGGTCGCAGCTCTCTGCCGTGCGCTCCAAGAGTCTCACCTGCCTCCGCAGCAGCGGCAGCTCCACCTGTGCCGGAGTCTCCGACACCCGGCGCCAGGAGTACCGGGCCAATCTCGATACCGACATCGCGCGGATCATGACCGGTGGCCTGCAGTTCAGTTACTCTCTCAACGACGCCCGCAGCCTCGACCGCAAGTTCTCGCAGATCATCCTGACGGCGAGCTTCCAGCTCTCGCTCTTCGCCGGCGACTACCGCTAGGCTATGGCCGGTCCGCGGGCGGCTGTAGCTTTCCGCGTCCCGGCCCCCCTCGGCCCGCGGGCTTTCCTCTTTGGGATCGTGTCATGACGCGCCGTATCCTCTCCATTGCCGCCCTCCTGCTTGCCGCCTGTACCGGTGGCGCACCGACCTCGCGTGAATTCGATGGCGCCCGCGCGTTCACCTATCTCGAACGCCAGGTCGCATTCGGCTATCGGATCCCAGGCAGCGCCGGGCACACCGCCACCGCCGCCTGGCTGGATTCGCTCCTCCGGCAGCGCGCCGACACCCTCGTGGTGCAGTCCTGGACCCATGTGACCGCGCGGGGCGACTCGCTGCCACTCCGGAACTTCATCGCCCGCTTCAACCTCAAGGCGACCGAGCGGGTGCTGTTCATGGCACACTGGGACACCCGGCCCGTCTCCGACAATCCGTCGTATCAGGGTCCCCGTACGCCTGTCCCCGGTGCCAATGACGGCGCCTCGGGTGTGGCCGTGCTGCTCGGCATGGCCGACGCACTCCGAAAGCTGCCGCCGAAGGTCGGCGTGGACCTGCTCTTCGAAGATGGCGAGGACTACGGCATCTTCGAAAAGGAGAAGAACGACGTGCTCATCGGCGCGCGGTACTACGCCCAGAACCTGCCGCCGGGACCCCGGCCGCTCTACGCGGTGCTCTTCGACATGGTCGGCGATAAGGAGCTGCGGCTCTACCCCGAGGGACAGTCGCTGCTTGCCGCACCGGAGGTAGTGGAACTGGTCTGGACCGTCGCCAAGGAGATCGGGCATGGGGACGTCTTTATCGACGCTCCGGCATCGGGCCCCTATCTGATCGACGACCATGTGGAATTGCAGAAGGTCGGCATTCGCGCGATCG
>Ga0209797_10000303_pt1 | contig 24297 bp, 16 predicted proteins | sample DOMMetBare3Fresh_2_FD_187472 | JGI IMG/M metagenome (GOLD analysis project Ga0209797, IMG submission 187472) | Wetland sediment microbial communities from St. Louis River estuary, USA, under dissolved organic matter induced mercury methylation -... | ecosystem: Environmental > Aquatic >... | reverse complement strand
ACAACACCTTATTACTCTCCTTCACCGCATTACTCTCCTTCACCGCGTCCGCCGCCACATACACCTCGCCGCCCATCTCTTTGAACTTCTCGCTCATCCGCGCCATGCCCTGCTCCTTGTCATTGAGCGTGGCCGCGTAATCCCGCACGTCCTGCGTGATCTTCATCGAGCAGAACTTCGGGCCGCACATGGAGCAGAAGTGCGCGACCTTGTGCGCCTCCTTGGGCAGCGTGGCGTCGTGATACTCGCGCGCGGTGTCGGGATCGAGCCCGAGATTGAACTGATCGTTCCAGCGGAACTCGAAGCGCGCGCGCGAGAGCGCGTCGTCGCGCAGTTGCGCGGCCGGGTGGCCCTTGGCCACGTCGGACGCGTGCGCCGCGATCTTGTAGGTGATGACGCCTTCCTTGACGTCGTCGCGGTCGGGGAGGCCCAAGTGCTCCTTCGGCGTCACGTAGCAGAGCATGGCGCAGCCGAACCAGCCGATCATGGCGGCGCCGATGCCGCTTGTGATGTGGTCGTAGCCGGGCGCGATGTCGGTGGTGAGCGGACCAAGCGTGTAGAACGGCGCCTCGCCGCACTCCTTGAGCTGCTTGTCCATGTTGATCTTGATCTTGTGCAGCGGCACGTGGCCGGGGCCCTCGATCATCACCTGGCAGCCCTTCTTCCAGGCGATCTGCGTCAGCTCGCCCAAGGTCTCCAGCTCGGCAAACTGCGCGCGGTCGTTGGCGTCCGCGATCGAGCCCGGGCGCAAGCCGTCGCCGAGCGAGAACGAGACGTCATACTTGCGCATCAGGTCGCAGATCTCGTCGAAGTGGGTGTAGAGGAAGCTCTCCTTGTGGTGCGCCAGGCACCACTTGGCCATGATCGAGCCGCCGCGCGACACGATGCCGGTGACGCGATTGGCGGTGAGATGCACATAGCCGAGCCGCACGCCGGCGTGGATGGTGAAATAGTCGACGCCCTGCTCGCACTGCTCAATGAGCGTGTCGCGATAGAGCTCCCAGGTGAGCTGGACCGGGTCGCCGTTGCACTTCTCCAGCGCCTGATAGATCGGCACGGTGCCGATCGGGACCGGCGAGTTGCGGATGATCCATTCACGCGTGGTGTGGATGTTGCGTCCGGTGGAGAGGTCCATCACGGTGTCGGCGCCCCAGCGGATCGCCCACACCATCTTGTCGACTTCCTCTTCCACCGACGAGGTCACCGCCGAGTTGCCGATATTGGCGTTGATCTTGGTGAGGAAGTTCCGCCCGATCGCCATCGGCTCCAGCTCGGCGTGGTTGATGTTGCAGGGAATGATGGCGCGCCCGCGCGCGATCTCTGAGCGCACGAACTCGGGCGTCACGAACAGCGGCACGGAAGCCCCGAAGCTCTCGCCGTCGGCCTGCGCCCATTCGGCGCGCTCCAATTGCTGCTTGCGGCCGAGGTTCTCGCGCTCGGCGACGTAGATCATCTCCTTGGTGATGATGCCGGCGCGCGCGAATTCGAGCTGCGTCACCTTGTGGCCGTCGAGCCCGCGCAGCGGCCGGTTGACGATCGGGAAGGTGCGCGCCGCGTGCTTGCCGGAGACGTTGCCGTTGTCCTCGGCCTTGATCTCGCGGCCGTCGTATTCCTCGACCCCGCCGCGCTCCTTCACCCAGTCGATGCGGCGGCGCGAAAGGCCCTTCTCGACGTCGATCGTCACATCGGGGTCGGTATAGGGGCCGGTGGTGTCATAGACCGGAAGCGGCGGCTCGCCCGAGGAGGCGTCCAGCATGATCTCGCGCACCGGCACGCGCAGGTCGGGCGCGGCGTCGGGCCTGGCGTAGACCTTGCGCGAGGCCGGCAGCGGACCGGTCGTGACCTTCGGGGTCTCGAGCTCGGAGCCGGAGATGTGCTTGTTCATTTGGATTGCTCCCGTTTGACAGTCTTAAGCTATTGCGCCGCAGCGGCTAAGCCGACGGCGGGCAAGGATGATCTGGCGAATGCGATCGAGCGTGGCGCGGATAGTGTCGGCACGGAAAGTGTCCTGTCCCTTCGCCGGCATGACCCGGATCAGGTTCAAAGGGTTCCCGCGCTGCCCAGCTTGAGTTTGGGTCGAGGCGGGTTTCTCAGCTCCCTGCCGGAGCTCCCCTCGGAACGAACACCTAATGTAGGCCGTAGCGCGGGGGTGTCAACGCGGCATGTGGGTTGATGTCCAGGCTGCCGGGCGGTTGTTGCTGCGCCCTCTCCCCATAGCCCGCGAAGACGGGCGTAAACGCCCTTATGTCGGGAGAGGGCAGCGCCGGATTGTCAGCAATCTCTGTTGGGTGAGGGGTTACAGCCTATCCCCCTCACCCGATCCGTTGCGCTGAAACTCAGCGCTGCCCTCTCCCGCAAGGGGGAGAGGGCGCAATAACGGGCGCCGATGTTCCGGCGCCGTCGTGCTACTGCGTCTTCGCCAGCGACGGGAACTTGACGCCGAGCTGGTCGAGATAGGTCTCGTATTTGGTCGCGTCGTAATAGAACTTGCGCATCTCCGGGCGGAAACGCGCCATGGTCTCGCGGTTGATCTGGATTTGCGGCACGTCGCTCTCGGCCAGGAACTCCTGCGGCTTGTCGGTCTTGAGCTGGACGTCGGTGAAGTAGGTCTTGGCCGCCTGCACCAGCTCGGGCCGGGTCAGGAAATCGACCATCGACAGCGCCATCACCTTGGAGCCGGCGATCACGCCCTTGTGCGCGATCGGCGTCGCCATCGCGATCGCGTTCGCCCAGTTGTGGCCCGGCAGGTTCGGGATGTTGGCCGGGTAGAACAGCGGCGCGGTCGGCGCCACCCAGGAGACGTTGCCGATGTCGTCGGAGCCGCCGCTCTCAGGGTTCTCGGCGGGCGGGCGCAAGCCCCGCATCTTGGTCGCGAGGCCGTCCTGGGGGCCGTTGGCGACTTTCTGCACCGCCTTGGCGAAGGTCTGCTCCTCTGCAGTCCAGGCCGGCAGGCCGACGCGCTCGATATTGCTCTGCAGGACTTCCGCGATCGTCTTGTTGAAGTGGCGCGGCGCGGCGGTGCCGACGAGCTTGCGGGTGACCGTGGTGTTGGTCATCATCGCGGCCGCCTGCGCGATCCGGTTGCCGGTCTCGTAGTTCTTCTTGATGTTCTCGAAATCCATCTCGCGGAAGAAGTACCAGACCGACGCGAGCGGCGGGATCACGTTGGGCTGGTCGCCGCCGTTGGTGATCACATAGTGCGAGCGCTGCTCGGGGCGAAGCTGCTCGCGGTTGAGGTCCCAGCCGATGTTCATGAGCTCGACCGCGCGCAACGCATTGCGGCCGCGCCAGGGGCGGCCTGCGGCGTGCGCGGACTCGCCTTCGAACGTGTACTCGACCGACACCATGCCGGTGCCGTTGGCCTTGCCCCAGGAGGTCGAGAAATTGTCGCTCACGTGGGTGTAGAGCACCACGTCGACATCCTTGAAGAGGCCGGCGCGCACCATGTAGGCCTTGCCGCCCAGGAGCTCCTCGGCGACGCCCGGCCAGATCACCAGCGTGCCTGAAAGCTTCTCGCGCTCCATCAACTCCTTGACCGCGAGCGCCGCGACGATGTTGACGGCCTGTCCGGAATTGTGGCCCTCGCCGTGGCCCGGCGCACCCGGGACGATCTCGTCGCGATAGGCGACGCCGGGCTTCTGGTTGGCCTTCGGCAGGCAGTCGATGTCGGAGCCGAGCGCGATGATGGGATGGCCGGAGCCCCAGCGCGCCACCCAGGCGGTCGGCATGCCGGCGATGTCGCGCTCGACCGCAAAGCCGTTCTTCTCCAGAACATCGGTGAGGTATTTCGAGGTTTCGAACTCCTGGTAGGCGAGCTCGCCGAACGAGAACACCGTGTCGTTCATCACCTGCGCGAGCTTGCGCCGCGCTTCGACGCTTTCGACCACGGTGGTCTTGAGTTTCTCGATGCGGGCGGTGTCGCCGCCTTGCTGCGCGAGCGGGGCGCTCGAGGCCAGCATCAGCGCCAAGAGCGCTACCGCGGTTCGGAGCTTCATCGCAGGTCTCCCCCATTGGCCCGGCACTGGATGTCGACTCTAGGCCCGCGGGGAGGGGTGTCAACGCGGGCTTTTTCCCCGCGGTCGCAATATCCGGCTGTGGCGGCGCGCCGTCCGGGGTGGTAGGCTGCCTATATCGTGGTCCGGCGGGGGGGGTGCCATGCTTCCCGCCGCACGGAAGAACGCGACAGAATGAATGAATTGCCGTCCGACAGGGCGGAAACTAGAGGAAGCGCCATGCGATCACTCACTCCCCTTGGAGTATTGGGTCTAGTTCTTGCTATTTCGTCCGCGGATGCCGCCACCATTACCGGCACCGTGAAGGGCCCCGACGGCGCGCCGTTCCGCGGTGCCTTCGTGCAGGCCCGTAACGCGCAGTTGAAAATGACGGTCAGCGTCCTGACCGATAACCAGGGCCGTTATGTCGTCGAGAACCTGCCGGCCGGCGACTATCGTGTCGGCATCCGGGCGCCCGGCTACTCGGCCGCGGCGAAGACCGGCCTCAAGCTTACCGCCGACCAGAACCTGGCGCAGGACTTCGCGCTCGCGACCGGCATGGTGAAGTGGACCGACCTGTCGATCCTGCAGGGCATCGAGCTCCTGCCGAATGATCGCGGCAAGAACGTCCTGGTGGAAGACTGCATGAGCTGCCACGGCTTCCAGTCGAAGATGGCGGCCGTCACGCGCGATCTCGACGGCTGGCGCAGCCGGGTCGAGTACATGCGCGAGGCGATGCGCTCCTCGCTCGCCGACCGCCGCGGCTTCTCCGACCAGCAGGCCGAGGACATCACCTATTACATCAACAAGATGTTCGGCGAGGAGTCGGTGCTGCCGAAGTCGCCGGCCGAGCTGCCGGCCTACAAGAGCACGCTGACGGAGTTCTCCGACGAGGCGCTCAAGATCGTCTACGTCGACTACGACATGCCAGGGCCGGATCGCTCGCCCTGGACCGCGCATCCGGACAAGGACGGCACGTTCTGGGTCCCGCAATACGGCGCGTCCAATCGCGTCGCGCACTTCAATCCGCAGACCGGCGAGATGAAGGAGTTCCGGGTGCCGAACCTCGGCCCGGCGCTCATCCACTCGGCGGTGCCGGCGGCCGACGGCTCGATCTGGGTCGCGCAGGCGGGCTCCAAGAAGCTCGGGCGCTTCGATCCCAAGACCGAGAAGTGGGAGGAGTTCGAGCACGACTGGCGCAAGCACACCATCGCGGCGCATCCGGATGGCTCGATCTGGTCGACCGGCGGCCTCACCCGCTTCGATCCGAAGACCAAGACCTACACCAAGATCCCGGAAGTGCCGACCGCCTATGGCATCGGCGTCGACAAGGAAGGCACGGTCTGGTTCACCCAGATGACCAAGGACGGCACCATCGGCAAGGTCGATCCGAAGACGCTGAAGGTGACCAAGTACATCCCGCCGTTCCGCGACCGCACGCGCCGCATGCAGATCGCCGACGACGGCACCATCTGGTTCGCCGTCTATGACGACAGCCGCATCGGCAAGTTCGATCCGAAGACCGAGACCTTCAAGGACTACGCGCTGCCGCACAAGCAGACGAAGCCCTACGGGCTTGGCATCGCGACCGACAAGCAGATCTGGTACTCGTCCTACTACCGCGACGTGATGGGCAAGCTCGATCCCGACACCGGCAAGGTCATCGAGTATCCGATGCCCTATGTCGACAACGGCATGCGCGACTTCTTCGTCGACAAGGACGGCCGCATGTGGTTCGCGACCCCGCCCAACAACAAGGTTGGCTACTTCTACGTCTCCAACCGGCAGCGCAGCGCCGAGGCGCGCTGAGCGGATGTGCTGATGACGCGCCGGGATTCGCAAGAGTCCCGGCGTTATTTCGTGAGTGCCACCAATGAAAGAGTATGACCGGCCTCATGGTGAGGAGCCCGCGCCGCGCTTCTTCGCGCGGGGGCGGGCGTCTCGAACCATGCAGGCCGCCCGGGCCGCCCCCATCCTTCGAGACGCGCGCGCAAATGCGCGATCTCAATTTTCGCAGGCTTTGACTCTGCGCGCGCTCCTCTGGATGAGGGCGGAGGACGCCAGTCAAAGCGGCCCACTGTCCCAGATCGTCAATGAAAAACGAGGAAACGCCATGCGTCTGTCAGCCTCTCTTGGAATGATCAGTCTCGTCGCGCTCGCGATCTCGACCGCCGACGCCGCCACCATCACCGGCACGGTCAAGGGCCCGGACGGCACCCCGTTCCGCGGCGCCTTCGTGCAGGCCCGCAACGCCAAGACCAAGATCATGATCAGCGTGCTCTCCGATAACCAGGGCCGCTATCGGGTCGAGAACCTGCCGGCGGGCGACTACCGGCTGCAGATCCGGGCGCCGGGCTTCCAGGCGGACACGCGCAACGGCATGGCGCTGACCCAGGATCAGAACGCCTCCCACGACTTCGCCTTGAAGACGAGCTACGTGCGCTGGACCGATATCTCGATGTATCAGGGCATCCAGCTTCTGCCCGAGGAGCGCGGCAAGAACCTGTTCTTCATCCACTGCATGGCTTGCCACGGCTTCGAGACCCGCATGGCCGCGGTGAAGCGCAACGAGGACGGCTGGCGCGACCGCATGAACTACATGCGCGAATCCATGGCCTTCTTCATCGCGCGGCCGCAGAACAACTTCACCGACCAGAAGGCCGAGGACATCGTTCATTACATGAACCATGTGTTTGGCGAGGAATCGGTGCTGCCGCGCTCGCCGGCCGATCTGCCGCAATACAAGGACACGGTGCGCAGCTTTGGCGATGACGCGCTCAAGATCGTCTACGCGGAGTACGAGACGCCGGGCCCGAACCGCATGCCCTGGAGCGCGCATCCCGCCAAGGATGGCAGCTTCTGGGTTCCCTACTATGGGCGCGCCAACAAGATCGCCAAGCTCGATCCGGTGACCGGCGAGATGAAGGAATATCCGGTGCCGCACGCCGGCACGGCGGCGATCCATTCGGCCGTCCCGCACCCGGACGGCTCGGTCTGGCTCACGCAGCAGGGCTCGGACAAGCTCGGCCGCTGGGATCCCAAGACCGAGAAGATCACCGAGTACCAGGACACGGTGCGCAAGCATACGATCCGGATCGATCCGAAGACCGGGCATGTGTGGTCGACCGGCGCGCTCACGCGCTTCGATCCCAAGACCGAGAAGTTCGATCACATTCCGGAGGTGCCGACCAGCTACGGCATCGACCTCGATGCCGAAGGCAATGCCTGGTTCACCGAGCTGCTGCCCAACGGCAAGATCGGCAAGGTCGATGCCAAGACGCTGAAAGTGACCAAGTACACGATCCCGACCCAAGGCGCGCGTCCGCGCCGCATCCAGGTCGATGGCGACGGCATGGTCTGGTTCGCCGAATTCGACGCCGGCAAGATCGGCCGCTTCGATCCCAAGACCGAGACCTTCAAGGAGTGGCCGCTGCCGGGACCCAAGGCGACGCCTTACGCGCTCGGCATCGATGCCGAGAAGAAGGTCTGGTACTCGTCCGAGTACATGGATGTCGTCGGGCGGCTCGATCCGGACACCGGCAAGGTGATCGAATATCCGCTGCCGCGCTCGGAGAACACCATGCGCGACTTCTTCCTCGACGACAAAGGCCGCATGTGGTTCGGCTCGCCGGCGAACGACCGCGTCGGGTATTTCTATCTGGCGAAGTGAGCCTGACGTCCGACGTATCACGAACTTTGGAAACGGAGCACTAGCCGCGGGGGCAGCAAGCTGCCCCCGCAGCTGACTCCAATATACCGCGCGCTCAACGCATCAGCATCATCGCCACCGCCATCACCGCCACCATCGCGGCGACCATCACGGCAAGATGCAGCGGGCTGCCCATCATATGGCGAAGGATTGCGAACCGCGTGCCCTCCGGGAGCAGATCCATCCCGCACTCGGGGCACTTGCCGGGACGCGGCTGGCGAACGCTCGAATGCATCGGGCAAACGTAAATCGGCACTACGTTTGCTCGCTCATCCATGTGGCGCTCCTGCTGCAATGATTTTTTGCAGTTCACTATGGAGCGCCTAGCATCCTGGGCGTTGATTCATATCAACACGTGCAAAGCGGGGCCCTTGCATCTTGTTAGGAAAGTAACTGGCGAAGGAGAGTGCGATGATGTGGTGGTGGAGCGATTATTGGCCGATGCCCTGGATGCCGTTCGGGCCGCTCATCATGATCCTCTTTGTGATCGCTTGTATGGCGATGATGTTCTTCATGATGCGTGGCGGAATGCATCGTCGCCGCGGCGGCTACGCCGTCGAGATTCTCAAGGAGCGGTTCGCGCGCGGCGAGATCAATCAGGCGGAATTCGAAGAGCGGCGGCGGTTCCTGGAAGGCTGACACAGCAGCAGAACAGTCGAACCGGGGTCTTGCGTCCATCGTTCCAGCCCCAGAGAATGGATGGAACGGAGGACGCGACCCATGAAGAATTCACAACAGACGGACGCAATCGACCGCAGATTGTTTCTCGGGGCGGGCGCGGCGGCGACTTTGGCGACGCTGCCTGCCATGGCGTGGGCACAGCAAGCATCAGGCGCGGGCGGGCCTCAGGCGAAGAAGCTCGCGCAAGTGCTGGCCGAGTTCATCGCGGGCTTCGATCTGAAGAACGCGCCGCCGGAAGTGATCGATCGCGCCCGGGTAGCCTTCATCGACACCATGGGGGTCATGCTCGCCGGCAGCCGCGAGGAGGTCGCGCATATCATCGTTGACGTGGTGAAGCTCGAGGGCGCATCTGCGAGCGCTTCGATCGTCGGCCAATCGCTGCGCACGTCGCCGCAGCTTGCCGCGCTCGCTAACGGCGTGGCCGCGCATGCGATGGACTACGACTTCACGTTCCTGAGCGGGCAAGCGGTGTCACCGGTGATCCCGGCGCTTCTGCCGCTGGCCGAGAGCACGGGCGCTGCGCCCGCCGACTGCGTGGCGGCGTTCATCGTCGGCTGCGAGGTGGCGGCGCGGCTGCTGCGCGCGAGCCCGCGGCTCTCGAACGACGGCGGCTGGCACTCGACCGGCACCGTCGGCGCCATCGCGGCGGCGGCGGCCTGCGCCAGGCTGCTCAAGCTGCCGGCGCAGAAGATCGCCGATGTGCTCGGCATCAGCGTGTCGCTGGCGAGTGGCGTGGCCGTCAACTATGGCACCATGACCAAGCCCCTGCATTCCGGCAACGCGGCCCGTAACGGCGTGCTGGCGGCGCTGCTCGGCAAGCAGGGCTTTACCTCGCATGCCGCGGCGTTCGAGGGCACGGCGGGCTTTTTCGAGACGTTTACGCGCGGCCTGTCGGTCTCGCTCGAGCCGTTCAAGGATCTCGGCAGCCGCTACGACCTCGTCACGCTCGGCTACAGCCTCAAGGCCTATCCATGCGGCGGGCGCGGCCACACCGCGATCGAAGCGGCGCTGGCGCTACGCGACCAGATAGGGACGCGGCTCTCCGACGTCACCAACATTCATTGCCTGGTCTCGAAATCGAGCGCGCAGCGCATCAACACGCTGTGGCCGGAGTCGGTCGAGGCGGCCAAGTTCAGCGCCGCTTACGTGGTCGCCTATTCGCTGGTCCATGGCGCGCCGCGCATCCCGGCGTTTACCGAACAAGCGCTCAAGGACGAGCGCGTGCGCTCGCTCGCCCGCCTGGTGACCGCGGGCGTTGATCCCGAGCTGAGCGACGCCTTCGGCGAGAGCCCGGCCAAGCTCAAGATCACGCTCAAGGGCGGGCAATCGTTCGAGCACCGGCGCGACTATGCGACCGGATCGAAGCAGGTGCCGATGACGCAGGCGCAGATCGAGACGAAGTTCAACGATTGCGCCGCCCAGACGGTCAGCGCCGATGTCGCCCGCAAGATCCTGGCAACATTGAACTCGCTCGCGGAGCGCTGCTCGTTCGACGACTTCTGGACGCTGATCCGGCGCGCATGACGGGGAGAATCGGCATGGCCGGCTACGGCGGCAGAAGCGCGCTTGATCGGCGCTTGTTTCTCGGCGGCAGCGCGTCTGCGCTCTTGGGGGCCCATTTGGGCCTGTCCAGCGAAGCGATCGCGCAACAGGCACCAGCGGCGAGGGCGGCGATGCAGCAGGCGGACGCGAAGCGCGTGAGCGCGATGATCGCGGAGTTCGTGGCAGGCTTCGACATCAAAGCTGTGCCGCAGCCGGTGATCGACCGCGCTCGCACGGTGTTCATTGACACGATCGGCGTGATGCTGGCGGGCAGCCATGAGGAGGTGTCGCATCTTGTGGTCGAGATGGTGAAGGCGGAAGCGAGCGCGCCGCAGGCCACTGTCGTCGGGCAATCGCTGCGCGCCTCGCCGCAGCTGGCGGCGCTCGCCAATGGCGTTGCCTCGCACGCCATGGATTACGACTTCACGTTCATGCGCGGGCAGGCGGCCGCCACCGTCATTCCGGCGATCCTGCCGGTGGCCGAGACGGTGGGGGCGACGCCCGCCGAAACGATTGCGGCCTACATTGTCGGCGCCGAGGTGGCGGCGCGGGTCGTACGGACGGACCAGGACGGCCCGCTGTTCGAGGCCTGGCACACCACCGGCGTCGTCGGCGTGATCGGGGCCGCCGCGGCCTGCGCCCGGCTGCTGAAAGTGCCGGCCGCCGCCATTCCCGATGTGGTGGGAATCGCCGCTTCGCTGGCGAGCGGCTTCAACGCCAATTTCGGCACCATGAGCAAGCCGCTGCATTGCGGCAGCGCCGCCCGCAACGGCGTGATGGCGGCATTGCTCGGCCGTAGCGGCTTTACGTCAAATCCGGCCGCGATCGAAGGCCGCCACGGCTACTTGAGCTCGCTCGGGCGCGACCTGCCGGTCTCGCTCGAAGCGTTCAAGGATCTCGGCCGGCGTTACGACCTCGTGGAGGGGCGCCACCGCTTCAAGCCCTATCCCTGCGGCGGGCTCACGCATACGTCGATCGAGGCTGCGCTTGATCTGCGCGGGAAGGTCGGCACGCGTCTCCCCGAGATCAAGTCGATCCATTGTTTCGTGGCCCGTAGCGCCGGCCAGCGCGCCGGCACGCAATATCCCACGACCGTCGAGGCAGCGAAGTTCAGTGTCGGCTATCTCGTTCCTTACGCGTTGATTCATGGCGCACCGAAGATCGCGGCATTCACCGAGAAGGCGCTGCAGGACGAGCGGGTCAAGGCGCTGGCGACGACCGTGACCGCGAGCGTCGACCCCGAGCTCGGGCCCGGCGGCGACGACAGTCCGGCGCGTATCCGGATTACGTTTGCCGATGGCCAGGTGCTCGAACAGCGCAAGGATTACGCCAGCGGCTCGTATCGCAATCCGATCACGCCGGCGCAGATCGAGGAGAAATTCTTCGATTGCGCGGCTCAAGCCGTGAGCCCGGACGTCGCGAAGGCGATTCTTGCCGCCCTCAACCGGCTCCCGTCGGGCGAAAGCCTGAGCGACCTTTGGCCGCTGCTCGCAAAGACCTGATCGTTCTCACGGGGCCTCGGCCCCATAGCGGGCGCGGCAGTCTTGCTCAGTCGTTTGCGATCGCGCGCGCCGCTTCGATGACTTCTCTTGGGCTCGAATAGATCTCGTCGACGATTTTGACGGCATCGTCGCCGATGGTCGGACTCACGACCTGGCGTGTCTTCTCGGCGTCGGCGATGAAGGCCGGATCCTTCATCATCGCGCCGAAAGCGTTGCGCAGGATTTGCACGCGCTCGTCCGGTACAGATAGCTGCAAGATCAGCGGCTTGCCGATCTCGCCTGCGGCCGACAGTGCGCGCAGGACCTTGCGGTCCCGATCGCCATCGAGGAGATCGAAGGCGCTCGGCACGCTGGCCGGTAGATCGGGAGCGGTGGCGGACGTCACCCGCATGATCGGGGTGATCTTGTTGCCGCTGATCCAGGCGGGCGGCAGGCTGGCCCAGGTCATGCAGCCGCCCTCGAGCTCACCGCGCTCGACGGCGAGGAATGCTTCCGCGCTGCCGGCGTATCCGGCGACCGAATGGACGTTGACGTTGAAGAGCTTTCGCAGGATCCGCTGTTGCGTGTCGGAGGACGTTCCCGCATTGGTGCGGCCCATATGGATTTTCGGCAGGCGCTGCAGGTCCGCGATCGTCTTCGCATTGACCGTATGCCAGACGTAGCAGACGGCCAGATCCTGCGCGATGCTCCCGATCCATTTGAACTTGCGGAAGTCGATCGGGACCTTGTCGGGCGTCAGCAGCGAATTGGTGATCTGGGTATAGTCGAACATGTTGACGACCGTGCCGTCCTTCGGCGCGTGCCGTTCGAGATGCTCGACCGACCGCAGGCTGCCGGCGCCCGGCATGTTAACCACCACGACGGCCGGCGTGCCGGGGATGTGCCGTCCGATATGGCGCGCGATCAGCCGCGCGTTGATGTCGTAGCCGCCGCCGGCCGAATAGCCGACCACCAGGCTCAGCGTCTTGCCCTGATAGAAATCGTCGGCGCGGGCTGCTTGCGATGCAACCGCCGTGAGTACGAGCGTCAGGATGCGCGTAGCGTTCATGGCAACGACCTTTCCACCAATCTCGGTTCGAGACTGCTGATGTTCAACGCCGGGCGCAATGGTTCGATAAGGAGTGTTCTACAAGGAGTGTTGCGCTGCAATATGCGCGGCGCAAGCCGGTCTGCCGGAATTGCAACGCTGCGCCAGACAAAAGCTGCTAGCTTGCGTCCACATCACGCGTCGGAAATCGGCGCTCGGCGAGGGAGCAGGCGCAGTGGCTACGATGCGCAACGCAGAGGCAGTGACCGCCGGAAATTTCCGCACCTTCCACAAGGCGAGGCGCATGCCGGCCGTCCCCCTGCAGCCGGTGGTCGATCCGGCCGGCTGGTCATCCGGCGATCTCGGCGATGTCGCAACCTGGAGCTACCGAATGACGGATAGCGACATCGACGAGCTGAGCGCGGCGGTCGCCTCCGTGCGTCGCAACGGCATCCCGGTCGAGGCCGTCAACCGCGACAATTTTCCGCTCAAGGACCTTGCGGATGTCCTCGCCGACGTTCGCCGCGAGTTGATGGACGGCCGCGGCATCGTCATGCTGCAGGGCTTTCCGATCGATCGCTTCGACCGGCAGGCGCAGGCGATCGCCTATCTCGGCCTGGGAGGTTTTCTCGGCCAGACCATGTCGCAGAACCGGCAAGGCCATATCCTCGGCCATGTGAAGGACCTCGGCGGCGACTACGCCGATCCCAATACTCGCGGCTACATGACCCGCGCCGAAATGCTGTTCCACGCCGATGCCTGCGACTATGTCGGGCTGTTGTGCCTGCACGGCGCGAAGAGCGGCGGCGAAAGCCGGGTCGCAAGCTCGGTCACGGTCTACAACCGGATCCTCGAGCGGCGTCCCGATCTTGCGAAGGTGCTGACGGAGGATTTCTACCGCTCGCATGCTGGCGAAGTGAATCCGGGTGCGACGCCGTGGTTCAAGCAGCCGATCTTCTCCTTCATCGACGGATACTTCAGCGCCACGGGCGCCGGCGCCGCTATCTTCAAGGCGCAAAAGCTTCCCGGCGTGCCGCCGTTCACGACGGCTCAGACGGAGGCCGTCGCGCTCTATCGCCAAGTCGTCGACGAATGCGCGATCGACATTGGCTTCGCGCCCGGGGATATCCAGTTCCTCAACAATTTCGTGACCCTGCATACGCGGCGCGAATACCAGGACTGGCCGGAAGCATCGCGCAAGCGTCATCTGCTGCGGCTCTGGCTTTCCGATCCAGCGGGGCGTCCGATCCCGCAAGACCAACGCGAAGGCCGCTCCGGTCGTGGCGTGCACCTCCACGGCGTCAAGTTGATCGCGCCACTCGATGTGGACGTTGCGGCATAGCGCAAAGCAATACAAAGGCCGGCCCCGTGTGTCGGCGGGACCGGCCTTACGCCACTCGACTGATACGCATCGCCTGGGACAAACTCGAGAAACAAACTTCAGTGAACCGCAACGCTGCGCGCGTTCATCGGGAGCACGACCACCTTGCTGCCAATGTTGACGCGGCTATAGAGGTCGACCACGTCCTCGTTGGTCAGCCGGATGCAGCCTGAGGAGACGCGGCCGCCGATGGTCGAGGGATCGTTGGTGCCGTGAATGCGGTAGATGGTGTTGCCGAGATACATGGCGCGCGCGCCGAGCGGATTGCCGGGGCCACCCGCCATGTGCCGTGGCAGGTAGGGCTGGCGCGCGATCATCTCGGCGGGCGGCGTCCAGTCCGGCCACTCGGCTTTGCGGCTGATCGTCTGCGTGCCCGACCAGGTGAAGCCCTCGCGTCCGACGCCGATGCCGTAGCGCATCGCCTTGCCGTTGCCGAGGACGAGATAGAGGTAGGTGTTGGGCGTATCGATGATGACGGTGCCGGGCGCTTCGTGGCTGCGGTAGTCGACGACCTGACGGCGCAGGTGAGCAGGGGCCTGTTCGTCGGTGCCCGGCATGGCGCGCTCGACCGGCGCCTGCGGCAGGGGCTGGAACGGCGCAAACAGGAAAAAGGGGTTGGCTGACGCGGCGGTGGATAACGTGGCGGCGACGACCATCGTGGCGATCGCGGCGGCGTTTCGGGCCAGGCGGATCGGCTTCATGACGCACCCCGTTTGTTGCCTCTTGGTCGGAACAAGTCGGCAAGGGGTTCAAAGGTTTCAGGAAATAAGTTTGATTTCCCCGCGGAACCATTCGGCATCGGGCGAAGTGATTTGGTCGTGCCGGTGTCGGTTTGCGGTGCGGCGGTTGTGCCCTAATCCTTGCGCGCCTTGTGCCAGCCGACGACCGCATCCGCGACCGCATCGGTCGAGGCGAAATAGGGCTTGATGTCGATCAGCGGGGTGCCGTCGAGGCAGTCGAGGCCGACCACCTGAAGCGTGTTGTCCTCGATCTTGATCAGGCGCGCGACGCTGAGCGCGATCGGGTTCGGCCGGGCGGGCGAGCGCAACGCAAAGGTGCCGCGCTGCTCGCCATAATGCCTTGGCTTCTGCAGGATGAGGTCGCGCCGCGCCTTGTCCATCCAGTAGAGCACCGCGATGTGGGTGCAGGTCTCGACCCCCTTGAGGCCGCCCGCCCAGCGCGGATCGACCTCGATGGTGCAGACGGCATCGGATTCGCGGGCGTTCTTCGGGCAGTCCTGACGGCGGGTCCAGGGCGTGCGGATACGGCCAATATAATAGAGCGAGGCGTCGAACGCCTTGGGCAGGTCGATCGTGACCTCGCCCTCGCGAACCCCGTAGGCATCGTTGTTGTCATCCATGAGATGAAGTGTCGCGCAAATCCGGCGCCGCCGCCAAGTGGGGGACTTAGTGGGGGTTTTGGCTTTGATTCCATGAGAGTTTTTGGGTCCCGACACGTCGGCTTAAGCGCCCGTCAACCGCGTCCGCAGCTTGGGCGGCCTTGCTAAGACCCTGTTAAACGTATAAAGATATCTTTATATGATGTTCAAGGTGGGAAGTTTCCCAATGCATGCCCCGGCCCAAATGCGCTTTGCCGACCTCAACGTCGCCCTTAAGGCGGCGGGCGAGGAGACGCGGCTGCGCGTTCTAGCGCTGCTCGCCGAGGCCGAGCTGACGGTATCGGAGCTCACCGACATTCTGCGCCAGTCGCAGCCGCGCATCTCGCGTCATCTCAAGCTGCTCGCCGAAGCCGGCCTGGTGGAGCGGTTCCGCGAAGGCTCCTGGGCGTTCTTCCGGCTGGGCGAGCGGGGCGCCGCTGCCGAAGTGGCACGTGCGCTGATCGGTCGACTCGACCCCGCCGACCCGACCGTCACCCGCGACCGCGAGCGGCTCTCGGCGGTGCGCGCCGCACGCGCGGCCGCCGCGCAGGCCTATTTCCGCCGCCACGCCGCCGAATGGGACCGCATCCGTAAGCTGCACGTTGCCGACGACGAGGTCGAACAGGCGATCGTCGCCGCGCTGGCCGACCGGCCGTTCCGTTCGCTGCTCGATCTCGGCACCGGCACCGGCCGCATGCTTGAGCTGTTCGGGCCGCAGATCGAGCGCGGGCTTGGCCTCGATCTCTCCCACGACATGCTGGCGCTCGCGCGCTCCCGGCTCGACCGCGCGGGGCTACGCCATTGCAGCGTTCGCCAGGGCGACCTCTACGACCTCGCGCTGGCGAAGGATTCCTTCGACGTCGTCATCGTCCACCAGGTGCTGCACTTCCTCGACGACGGCGCGCGCGCGCTCGCGGAGGCGGCGCGGGTGCTGCGCCCGTCCGGGCGACTGCTGGTGGTCGACTTCGCGCCGCACGAGCTCGAGTTCCTGCGCGATCAGCACGCGCATCGCCGGCTCGGCTTCGCGCCCGAGACGGTCGCGCAGTGGATGAACGCCGCCGGCCTTGACGTGGTCGCGCAGCGGACGCTCGCGCCCGGCGCCGGCCCGCAGGCCAAGATCGCGGTGTCGCTGTGGCTCGGCCGCGACCCCCGCATCGTGCTCGCCGATACGGCTGTGCTGGAGACTGTCTGATGAATGCGATCCGCGCGAGCCGTTTCGGGACGTCAGGCGAGCGCCGCATCAACGTCTCCTTCGAGTTCTTCCCGCCCAAGACCGAGGAGATGGAGAAGACGCTGTGGGAGTCGATCACGCGGCTTGCGCCGCTCGCTCCGCGCTTCGTCTCCGTCACCTATGGGGCCGGCGGCTCGACGCGCGAGCGCACGCACGCGACGGTCAAGCGCATCCTGACTGAGACCGCGCTGACACCGGCTGCGCATCTGACCTGCGTGGCCGCGACCCGCGCCGAGATCGACGACGTGATCCGCAGCTACTGCGCTGCCGGCGTGCGCCACATCGTGGCGCTGCGCGGCGACCCGGTTGGCGGCATCGGCGATAAATATGCGCCGCATCCGGGCGGCTACAAGAATGCCGCCGATCTCGTTGCCGGCATCAAGCGCATCGCCGATGTCGAAGTCTCGGTGTCGGCCTATCCGGAGAAGCATCCCGACAGTCCGACCGTCGAGGTTGATATCGACATGCTTCAGGCCAAGGTCGACGCCGGCGCGACCCGCGCGATCACGCAGTTCTTCTTTGAGAACGACCACTACCTGCGCTATCTCGATCGCGTGCGCGCGCGCGGCATCGCGGTGCCGGTCGTGCCTGGCATCCTGCCGGTGCAAAACTTCAAGCAGACCAAAAGCTTTGCGGCGCGCTGTGGCGCGTCGGTGCCGGACTGGCTGGCCGCGCGCTTCGACGGCCTCGATGACGATGCCGCGACGAGGAAGCTGATCGCGGCCGCGGTCGCCGCCGAGCAGGTGATCGATCTCGTCGACCGCGGCGTCACCGATTTCCACTTCTACACCATGAACCGCGCCGATCTGGTCTACGCGGTCTGCCATTTGTTGGGTCTAAGACCTCTCCCCGAGCACGGCGTGCTCCCTCTCCCCATCGGGGAGAGGGGTGGGGTGAGGGGGGTAGGAACTGCGTAATGGTACATGCAATGCCAAACAGCCCCGCAGTAGCAAGGCGCTTGCGTCGGCAGCAGACGGACGCGGAAAGAGTTCTTTGGCTGCGTTTGCGCAATCTCCGTCTCGCCGGCTGGAAATTCAAGCGGCAGGTGCCAATAGATCGCTTCATCGTCGACTTTCTCTGTGCCGATGCAAAGCTGATCGTTGAGCTCGATGGCGGGCAGCATGCGGTTCGAACACGAGACGATGAAGAACGGACGAAGACTCTGGAAGCGATGGGCTATCTCGTGCTTCGGTTTTGGAATAACGAGGTCATGCGCAACATCGAAGGCGTGCTCGAAGAAATCTTGAACACGTTGAACCAAGAGCCGCTCGAACCCCCTCACCCCACCCCTCTCCCCTGCGGGGAGAGGGAGCAGGCCTGAGCAAGCACCATGTCATTGCCCATCTCAGATGTCGAAGTGAAGTTGCGCCGCATCGCGCGCGAGCGCATCCTGGTGCTCGACGGCGCCATGGGCACCATGATTCAGGAGCTCAAGCTCGACGAGGAGGGCTATCGCGGCGCGCGCTTCGATGCCTGGAACCGCGAGGTGCGCGGCAACAACGATCTCTTGATCCTCACCCAGCCGGATGCGATCCGCGACATCCATCTCGCCTATTACCGCGCCGGCGCCGACATCGTCTGCACCAATACCTTCTCCTCGACCGCGATCGCGCAGGCCGACTATGGCATGCAGGATATCGCCTACGAGCTCAACCTCGAGGGCGCTCGCCTGGCGCGCGCGGCCGCCGATATCGCGCAGGCCGAGGATGGCCGTCCGCGCTTCGTCGCCGGCGCGATCGGCCCGACCAACCGTACCGCCTCGATCTCGCCCGACGTGTCCAACCCGGGCTTTCGCTCCATCACGTTCGATCAGCTGCGCGAGGCCTATGGTGAGCAGGTGAAGGGCCTGATCGACGGTGGCGCCGATCTTCTCCTGATCGAGACAATCTTCGACACGCTCAATGCCAAGGCCGCGATTTGCGCCATCATGGATGCCACCGAGGCGCGCGGCGTGCGCCTTCCGGTGATGATCTCCGGCACGATCACCGACCGCTCCGGGCGGCTGCTGTCCGGCCAGACGCCGGCGGCGTTCTGGAATTCGGTGCGGCATGCGGCGCCGATCTCGATCGGGCTCAACTGTGCGCTCGGCGCCAAGGAGATGCGCGCCCATATTGCCGAGATCGGGCGCATCGCCGATACGCTGGTGTGCGCCTATCCGAATGCCGGCCTGCCCAACGAGTTCGGGCGCTACGACGAGAGCCCCGAATTCATGGGCGAGCTCCTCGGCGAGTTCGCCGCATCTGGCCTTGTCAACGTGGTCGGCGGCTGCTGCGGCACCACGCCCGCGCATATCAGCGCGATCGCGCGCGCGGTCGAAGGCAAGGCGCCCCGGCAGATACCCGAGGTGCCGCGCTTGCTGCGGCTCTCCGGGCTCGAATCCTTCACGCTGACACCGGAAATTCCGTTCGTGAATGTCGGCGAGCGCACCAACGTCACCGGCTCCGCGCGCTTCCGCAAGCTCGTCAAGAACGGCGATTATACCGCCGCGCTTGACGTCGCGCGCGACCAGGTCGAGAACGGCGCCCAGATCATCGACGTCAACATGGACGAAGGCCTGCTCGATTCCGAGCAGGCGATGGTCACCTTCCTCAACCTGGTGGCGGCCGAGCCCGACATCGCGCGCGTGCCGGTGATGGTCGACTCGTCGAAATTCTCGGTGATCGAGGCCGGGCTCAAATGCGTGCAGGGTAAGGCGGTGGTGAACTCGATCTCGATGAAGGAAGGCGAGGCGGCCTTCATCGCGCACGCCAGGACCGTGCGCCGCTACGGTGCCGCCGTGGTGGTGATGGCGTTCGACGAGCAGGGCCAGGCCGACACCATCGAGCGCAAGCGTGCGATTTGCCAGCGCGCCTACGACATCCTGGTCAATCAGGTCGGCTTCCCGCCGGAAGACATCATCTTCGACCCGAACATCTTCGCGGTCGCGACCGGCATGGAGGAGCACAACGGCTATGGCGTCGCCTTCATCGAGGCGGTGCGGTGGATCAGGCAGAACCTGCCGCACGCGCACGTCTCCGGCGGCGTGTCGAATCTCTCGTTCTCGTTCCGCGGCAACGAGCCGGTGCGCGAGGCCATGCACTCGGTGTTTCTCTATCACGCCATCAAGGCCGGCATGGATATGGGCATCGTCAATGCCGGGCAGATGGCGGTCTATGACGACCTTGATGCCGAGCTGCGTGAGGCCTGCGAGGACGTGGTGCTCAACCGGCGTCCCGACGCCGCCGAGCGGCTGCTCGCGCTCGCGGAGCGCTTCCGCGGCCATGGCGTGGAGAAGAAGGAAGCCGATCTCGCCTGGCGCGAGTGGCCGGTGGAGAAGCGGCTCTCGCATGCGCTCGTCCACGGCATCACCGATTTCATCGAGGTCGATACCGAGGAGGCGCGCCGGAAGGTCGCACGTCCGCTGCATGTGATCGAAGGTCCGCTGATGGACGGCATGAACGTGGTCGGCGACCTGTTCGGCTCCGGCAAGATGTTCCTGCCGCAGGTGGTGAAGTCGGCGCGCGTCATGAAGCAGGCGGTCGCCTACCTGATGCCGTTCATGGAGCAGGAGAAGAAGGAGCTGGGCGTCGAGCGCAAGAGCTCGAACGGCAAGATCGTGATGGCGACCGTGAAGGGCGACGTGCACGACATCGGCAAGAACATCGTCGGCGTCGTGCTTCAGTGCAACAACTACGAGGTCGTCGACCTCGGCGTCATGGTGCCGGCGGCCAAGATCCTGGAGACCGCGATCGCCGAGAAGGCCGACATCATCGGGCTCTCGGGCCTGATCACGCCCTCGCTCGACGAGATGTGCCACGTCGCGGGCGAGATGGAGCGGCAGGGCTTCGATCTGCCGCTCATGATCGGCGGCGCCACCACCAGCCGCGTGCATACCGCGGTGAAGATTCATCCCAATTATCGGCGCGGCCAGACGGTCTATGTGACCGACGCGAGCCGCGCGGTCGGCGTCGCCCAGAGCCTGATGTCGAAGGAGGCGCGGCCCGGCTACATCGCCGACATTCGCACCGAATACGCCCGCATCGCCGCGGCGCACGCGCGCGGCGAGGAAAACAAGCGGCGGCTCTCGCTCAAGGCCGCGCGCGCGAATGCGCTCAAGCTCAACTGGTCGGGCAACGAGGTGCCGCCGCGGCCGACGTTCCTCGGCACCAAGGTGCTGACCGATTATTCGATCGCGGAGCTCGTACCCTATATCGATTGGACGCCGTTCTTTGCGACCTGGGAGCTTGTCGGCAAGTATCCGGCGATTCTCAGTGACGCGACTGTCGGCGAGGCCGCGCGCAGCTTATTTGACGACGCCCAGGCGATGCTGCGAAGGATCGCAGAGGAGCGCTGGTTCAGCGCCGCTGCCGTGGTCGGCTTCTGGCCGGCGAATTCAGAGGGCGACGACATCCTGGTGTTCGGCGACGAGGCGCGCGCGCAGCCGATCGCGGTGCTGCATACGCTGCGCCAGCAGCTGACAAGGCGAGAAGGGCGCGCCAACGTGGCGCTTTCTGATTTCGTGGCGCCGCGCTCAAGCAAGCTTGCCGACTATATCGGCGCCTTCGCGGTGACCGCCGGTATCGGCGAGGACGAGATTGCCGAGCGCTTCAAGCGGGCCAACGACGACTACTCCTCGATCATGGTCAAGGCGCTCGCCGATCGTCTGGCGGAGGCGTTCGCGGAGCGGCTGCACCAGCGTGCGCGCAAGGAATTCTGGGGCTATGGGGCCGACGAGGTGCTGACGAATGCGGAGCTGATTGCCGAGAAATATCGCGGCATCCGCCCGGCGCCCGGCTATCCGGCGCAGCCCGACCATACTGAGAAGGAGGCGCTGTTCCGCCTGCTCGACGTCGATCGCCGCATCGGCGTCAAGCTCACCGAGAGCTTCGCGATGTGGCCGGGCGCGTCGGTGTGCGGGCTCTATTTCGGCCACCCGGAAAGCCACTATTTCGGCGTCGGCAAGATCGAGCGCGACCAGGTCGAGGACTATGCCCGCCGCAAGGGCTGGAGCGTCGAGGAAGCCGAAAAGTGGCTCGCCCCGATCCTCAACTACGATCCGCTGGCGGCGGCAAGGACTGCGGCGGAGTGAGCGGCTGCCAGTTCAGGGCTTGTCCCATTTTGATCCCATGACTCTCGATTGTCGTCCCCGCGCAGGCGGGGACCCGTGGCATGCACACATCTCAAAATGCGCTGGTCGTGAGTTGCGAAGGTGCGTGCCGCACGGTTCCCTCCCCCCTTGCGGGGGAGGGACAGGGAGGGGGGTGGCTATAAGCTCCGAGCGCGAAGCTAGTCCTCCACGGAGACCCGAGACATGACTGCTCTGGGAGCTGCTTTTTTCTGGCATCGGATTGGAAACAGGCACAGTGCTTGTTGTACCCCCCTCCCTGTCCCTCCCCCGCAAGGGGGGGAGGGAACGCTGAGGCACTGCTCTGCCCAAAGGCAAGCCCAGCATTCGCGTATGCGCTCCACGATGTGTGCATGCCCTAGCGCCTTCGCGGGGACGACTCTGAGAGAGCTGATCGCCCGAAACGGTCCTCACGCCGCGACGCTGCGCAAGAAGCCCTCGATCCGCTTCCGCAGATCGATCGCCGCCGCATCGACCGCATCGGACGCCGCCAGCACGGTGTCGGCCACGCCGCGCGTCGCGTTGGCGGCATAGGTGACCTCGTCGAGCACGGCGACGACCGTCTTCGTCACCTCGGCGGCACTCGAGACGTTTTGCGAGATCTCGCCGGTCGCCTTGTCCTGTTGCACGAGCGAGCCTGCCACCGCCGACGTGCGGTGGTCGATGTCCTGCATGCGCCCGCTGTTACGTTGAATGGCTTCGACCGCGTCGCAAGTCGAAGTCTGGACTGCCGCAATCAGAACCGCGATCTGCTCGGTCGCCTTCGCGGTCTGCACCGCGAGCGATTTCACCTCGGACGCGACCACCGCGAAGCCACGGCCGGATTCGCCGGCGCGTGCCGCCTCGATGGTGGCATTGAGGGCGAGCAGGTTGGTCTGGCCGGCGATGTGTCGGATCAAGTTGACGACGTCGCCGATTTCCTGGACTGACTTGGTGAGGCGCGCGATCTGTTCGTTGGTCGTGTCTGCTTCCTTCACGGCGAGCGCGACCAGCTCCGCGGCCTCGCCGATCTGCCGTCCGATCTCAGCGATCGAAGACATCAGCTCGTCGGCCGCGCTCGCTGCGGCGGTCACGTTGGCGGACGCCTCGTTGGAGGTCATGACGGCATTGGCTGCGCGCTGGGAGGTTTGATTGGAGGATGTCGCCAGCGCCACCGCCGTTGTCTTCATGGCGGTTGCGCTCTCGCCGACCGTCTGCAGCACCCTCTCGACGCCTTCGCGAAACAGTTTGATCTCGGACTCGATGAATACGCGACGCCGTTCGTGCTCCAGCAGGAACGTGCTTTGCCGTTCCGCCTGAATGCGCTCGGTAATGTCGTCGTGCGTGCCGAGCCAGAATGGGTGTCCGGCGATCGGCCGGTTGACGACGGAAATCGCGCGATGGTCCGGGGTCTCCACCACCCGGCTCAAGGTCTTGCCTTGCGCCATCTCGGCGAGGACCTCGGCGCGGTACTTCTCCACGTCGATGTCGAGACTGCCGGTTGTCTTTCGATTGTTGATGACATCGAGAAATGTACAGCCAGGCTTTACGACCTCGCGCGATAGCCCGTACATGTCGAGAAAGCGATCGTTACAGACAACCAGTCGCTCGGCCTCATCGAACATGACGACGCCCTGCGTCATGTTATCGATCGCGATGGCGAGCAGGCGGCCGCGAGCGCGCCTGCCGCGGCCCCACGTGAATCGCCACAGCACATAAGCGCATCGCCACAGCACATATGCGCCGCCCAGCAGAACGCAGGCAACAACGACTGCAAGGCGCCAGTCTTGTTCGAGCATCGGAATAACGCTGGTCGGTTGGCCCCGGATCGATGAATCCTAAGGCAGACCGATTTATGGACTATTAACCGTCCTTTCCTCGGCCCAATGGGGGTGCAAAAGGGTGGGAGCATCAGAGGCCGCCATCGGGTGCAGCCCGGCAGGGGCTGCTCAAGTGTCGTGGTTGCCGCTATGGTTTGGGGCCATCTTGATGCTAACCCGAGGCCGATTGATGTTCGCCACCAGCATTGCCGGAAGCCTGCCGAAGCCCGCGTGGCTTGCCGAGCCGAACCGACTGTGGGCGCCCTGGCGGCTGGCCGGTACCGAGCTCGAGGCGGCCAAGCGCGACGCCACCATTCTGGCGCTGAAGCTGCAGGAGGACTGCGGCATCGACATCGTCACCGACGGCGAGCAGTCGCGCCAGCATTTCGTGCATGGCTTTCTGGAATCGGTCGAGGGCATCGATTTCGCGCACAAGGTCGAGATCGGCATCCGCGCCGACCGCTACAAGGCGATGGTCCCGGTCGTCACCGGCGCGCTGCGGCTCAAAGGTCGCGTACACGCGCTCGAAGCGAGGGTGGCGCGCGCCCATACCACCCGCAAGCTCAAGTTCACGCTTCCGGGGCCGATGACCATCGTCGACACCATCGCGGACGAACACTATGGCGACCGGGTCAAGATGGCGATGGCGTTCGCGGGCCTCCTCAACCAGGAGGCCCGCGCGCTGGTGGCCGACGGCGTCGATGTCATTCAGTTCGACGAGCCGGCGTTCAACGTCTACATGGAGGACGTCAAGGAGTGGGGGATCGCGACGCTCCATCGCGCGATCGAGGGCGTCAGCTGCACGACCGCCGTCCACATCTGCTACGGTTACGGGATCAAGGCGAACGTGGACTGGAAGGCGACGCTCGGCTCCGAATGGCGGCAGTACGAGGCGATCTTCCCGGCGCTGGCGCAAAGCCGGATCGATCAGGTCTCGGTCGAATGCCGCAA